>SKED01000028.1_pt1 | contig 165543 bp, 136 predicted proteins | sample 4826651 | NCBI WGS metagenome assembly SKED01 (sample SAMN11008818, study PRJNA524170) | human gut metagenome | biome: Human fecal sample; material: Feces; isolation source: fecal sample from pouch patient p19 | host: Homo sapiens | place: Israel: Tel-Aviv | collected 2016-06-28 | reverse complement strand
AGATGGATCAACCGGTGCCCCGAGCTCAAGCAGAGCCTCTGTTCGGGCTACGCCGGCAAGTTTTCCCACTTCTACACCCGGCAACAAGTAGCAGAAATCATCGAATTTCTGGATGAACCATAAAAAATCACCCTGGAAGGGAATGCATACAACACACTATACATATCCCTTCCAGGGTGAATTTAATGAATATATACCTTTCCGACACAAGCATATAGTGTTTTTATTTGTAAAATGATGTAATCCTAAGCAATAAACTTTATCAATCTTCGTTCTTTTATTATAACACCAAAATAAGAACATATGTATGTAACATCAAGACAAGGATATAAACCTCCTGTAAAATCAACAGGAAGAGGCAAAAAATATTCACATTTTGCTTCTTTGAAGTATTGCAACGATGCTGAGACCTTCTACACCTACGACCCACAGCATGGCAAGGCTGGCGGACAGATGGCGCATACCAATACATACGGCACAGACACTGGTAAAAAATTCCAGCTTGCCAATGTCAAGGATGTAATTGGTGACGTCGCCTCTTACGGTTCTGACCCACGCCGCACCCAGTATGCAGGTAGCGAGACTGATGGCTTGAATGTTGATCATAAGGGAAAATGATGCAGTAAATGGTGATTGGGCTGATGTGCTTAAGAGTGATTTTTTGTACTTATTGACAAAGCAACAGGAAAATTATTTCATAAATATTTGCCTAGTCATGACAAAAAATCGGTGAAGAAGGTTTTGACTTAGGAACTGAAATATTAGATCAAAGTCGCCAACTTAAAATCTCTGGAGCTGAAAAAATCACCTATAAGGTAATAGAAGAAAAGGACTCTAAAAATAATAATATAAAAGATAATAAATAATGGATACGATACCTCTATGGTGCATAATATTTATTAATTGCATAACGCTCTTGAGTAGTGTATGGATACTTATATATTTATACAGAAATAGGAGTAAAAAAAGTTTTTCCACATATATATATGGAATAGCTTCATTGATAGGACTGTTCTTAGGTGTGATAAGTTTTTTTTATTACATCTGTCATGCATTTTGTGCAATATTATTTGGTATAGAAATATTTATTGATACATATATGGAACAGAAAAAGAGACCTGTTAATAGGACTTATTTCAAAATAACAATTCCTCATCCTTCAGTTCTTAAGGGCTACTATGGCGGTATTGGTTTTATATTCTATGGGATAATGGTGATATTATATTACATGATATAATGCATGTTTTAAAGTAAACAGTTGAGCAGAAGGGGCGTGAGTACGGTGCAACGAGTTAAGCGATTAAAAATACACAATCATAGCAATAAAACTATTAATCTTACGTTCTTTTCAAAAAGGGGTTGTGCAATAGTGGCTTAAAGGCTAAAAGCACTACCTTTGTAAATAATATCAAAACAGAGTATAATGGAAGAAAACAATATAACTGTAGATAAAGCTGTCCAAACCATAAAAGGGGCAATTTTGCGAGCTCAAGCACAGGCGAGCCAGTCAAGTAATGCCATACAGTTGTCTTTATATTATGGTATAGGGCGTTATGTGTCTATCAATTTACAGCAAGCACATTGGGGCGCAAAAGCTCTTGATACTATTAGTGAGAGATTGCAGCGTGAATTGCCAGGATTAAGAGGCTTTTCTTCAGGCAACTTGAAGAAAATGCGTATCTTCTATGAGGAATGGCAATGCCTTTCAATTGGTTCGCCATTGGCGAACCAATTACAACAGCTTGAAAATAAGATAGAAGAAGGTGTTGAAATAGGAGAAAAGACACTCCTTTGTATTAACAGGCCTATAGAGTCAGCAGACTTACGTATAGAGGATTTTGTGGGCATTAGTTTCACTCATCATATGGAAATTTTGCATAAAACTACCACTTTAGATGAGCGCATCTACTATATACATCAAGTGAACCTGTATCATTGGAACAAGTACGTATTACGGAAATACTTATCAGATGACCTATATCACCATCAAGGCAATATGCCTAACAATTTTCCGAAAGCGATACCAGACATTAAGCAATCAATGAAAACAATATCAATGTTTAAGGATGAATATTTGCTTGATTTCATCAATACTGAAAATTTGGGACTGGAGATTGAGGACATTGACGAACGTGTAGTTGAGCAAGAAATTGTAAGAAACATGCGCGATTTCATTCTTCAATTCGGAAAGGATTTTATCTTTATGGGTAACCAGTATCGTGTCGTACTTGAAGGAGAAGAAATGTTCATAGACCTTTTGTTCTTTAGTCGAGAACTTGCAGCAATGGTAGCCGTAGAACTAAAATACGGTAAGTTCAAGCCTTCATATTTGGGACAACTATGTACATATCTACAGGCATTAGACCTTACTGTTAAAAAGCCACACGAAAATCCTTCTATTGGTATTGTCTTATGCAAAGAAATGAACAAGGCTTTTGTTGACATTGTTGTAAGGAACTACGACAGCCCAATGGGAGTAGCAACATATAAAACCAAACAGGATATGCCTGAAGAATTACAGAAGGCTTTGCCTGATTTGGATAAGATGAAAGATCTGTTTTGCAAATCGTTGTAAATGTGTATTCATATTTTATAAAATACGTATTAAGGAGTAAGGCTATAATGTTCTTACTCCTTTTTTCATTTGTACAACGAGTGAAGCGATTAATAAAAGTGCAATCACCGCAATAATACTATTGATTTTACGTTCTTTTCAGAAAGGGGTTGTGCAATAGTGGCTTAAAGGCTAAAAGCACTACCTTTGCATACAATAATAAGTAACAACACGTTTAAGGTCACAATTTGTGATCTCAAAAATAAAGATAGAAATATGGCAAACAACATAGATAAAAAAGAACCAGTCGCAATTTGCGACCAGTCCAAAATAGATGTTACAAAATGCGATAACCATGAACTCGCAGGTAATATCGAACCTCTAATAAAAGTAATTAGAGGGCAACAAGTTATGCTTGATAAAGATTTAGCAATGCTATATGGGGTAGAAGCTAAAGTTCTGAATCAGGCTGTTAAACGCAATATTGAACGCTTCCCTAATGACTTTCGGTTTCAATTGACAAAGGAAGAATGTTTAAGGTCACAAATTGTGACCTTAAACGAAAAACAAGGTCAACACCTCAAATATATGCCGTATGCTTTTACTGAACAAGGCGTGGCAATGCTTAGTAGTGTTCTCCGTTCACAAACAGCCATTGAGGTTAATATTCGGAAACAACAAAGAACTTACTTGTAAAGATAGAATAGTATATGAAAATATTGAATACTCGCATATTAAAGAAAAGCGTGATAACACTTAGTTTTTTGTGCTATCTTATAACCTGTGGGTTCGTACCATATTATTATGATGAAGCAACTAATCTTTGTTATGGTGATGGCCTTTTCAACTTGTTCTTTGGCTGGTGTTGTTTCGTATTTCCGGGAATATTTACGAAAATATATTCTTTAGCATGGTTTTCAAACATAACATACATTGTTGCTATAAGACATCTAATAAAGGGAAATAGAAAACACTTCGTATTGTGGATTTGCATCACCATAATATTGAGTAGCCTTTTGATTATTTGTCCAAGAACAGAAACTGACACTTGGGGGAATATACACCATTATACGTTGACGATAGGTTATTATTTGAGAATTATAAGTTTCTTTATTTTATTTGTTGGTGGGTTATATGTCCTGTTTGTACAAAATAGGAAAGGGGATAAAAGGCTGATGAATGATGGACGGATGAAAAGCAAGCAGCAAATATTCTTTCTAACGAAAGCTGATATAGTTAAGATGATGTCTATGGTTGAAATAAGAATTCCAATAGAATATACCCTGATGGGGGCATTTAAACAGGAGGCGATAAGAAGAGAAAACACCATATCAAAATTTTCTAAACTTGGTCATACAGGCTATGCCAATTGGATATCTTTGGATAATAGATACATGGTGCTCCCCTTAAATAATGAGGTGAAGTATAGAATTGAGAAACAAAGAAATGGCTCTTTTCATTACATCGTAGATCTTGCATCTAATCCTACAGGTGTTGAGTTAAGTACTGGAGGGATATACGACAATGCAGAAAATGTTTTAATCGCAGGTCGTGTTGCTGTCTTTACTGATAGCTCAATCGAAGCCATGCAAATCTATAAAGAAATATTGAGAGCTATGAATAAATGTTTTACCAGGAAAAATAACATCTTTGTATCTCAAGAGGTGTTATCTTTATTGGAAGATGGATGGCGATTAACATGTAATTATAATGCGCCTTGCGAAAATGATTTCAAATAGTATATGTTGCAAATTTCAACTTTGCTATAAAATTAGCTTTGAAAAGGATAAAGAAGCTATGGAATAAACAATAAAAATTGTAGAATGAGAATAAACAAATGAAACAGATAAAATTAGCTTTTATACTTTTAACAATAATGATAGTTCTTGGTAATTGTACCTTTAAAAACCGTACAACTACCACTAAGATGTGTCTCGAAGATTTGGACATGAATGTTCAAGACACACTAAGAAATCTGCCTGTTGATTCTTTTGGCTGTCATCCTGATTTGATAGACTTAACAGGACATTATAAATTGATAATAAAAGAGTTTGGTCCGTGGTGTTATGCGCAAAAACTAACAAACATAGAAACAGGAAAATATTATTGGTTCGATTATAGTACTCCACGACCTATTCTTGTTACAGCCAAAGAAATAATATTTCCTACAGAATATAATTTAATAAATAGCAGTAGAAGGGTGGAATTAACAGACACGTTTAACATCATAGATAATCAATTAGAGCCATAACCGTAATGCACCTGCTTGGAATTTAGCTCTTTTAGTTACCTTGTTTCTTGTTACTATTAATTCAAGTAATTATGAACATAGGTACACATTTTAGCGGACAACCGATGTATGGGCAGCTAATAGATTTGTTTTTAATAAAACCTTTTGCCTTGAGAGGTATTATATATAATATGCTGTAAGCGTTCTATAAAAAATGCAATCAAAAACTCATAGAATTTTTCTTGGCTGGAGTTTTTGATTGCATTTTCAAATATATAGTACAACCTAGAAATTAAGAGAGTGTAAGCTAAACTGTGTCATGCTATCACTGTTATAGATTAATGCAGTTTATTTGCATTTTGTTCAGTATAGTTTCCCCACTTCTACACCCGGCAACAAGTAGCAGAGATCATCGAATTTCTGGATGAACCATAAAAAAACACCCTGGAAGGGAATGCATACAACACACTATGCATATCCCTTCCATGGTGAGTTTATTATAGGAATTCCTTGATTTAAAATGCTACACGATTTCTTGTAAACTTATCAAGAAAAGTTCGAACCATGCCTTTATTATCGCTCTTATCTAAATCTTCTTCATAAGCAGATTGCAAAGAAAGCCAAAAAGAAGCAGGAATGCCCAAAAAACGTTCTAAAGAAGAAGCTATCTCAGGACTTAAACATAACGTTCCATTCAAAAGTTTATCTAATTCAAACTCTTCAAGCCCTATTTTATGAGCAAAGTCAGAAATTGGAAGACTGCGAGCTTCCAATTCCTCCTTCAAAATACAACCAGGACTAACCGGCTGGAAAGGACGCGGATTTATATTATTTCTTGTTTCCATAATGCGAATCGTCTAATTACGGCAAAAATACGCTAAATACCTGATACAACAAAAACTTTTTTCGATTTTAACATAAAAAATACCACTTTTTTCAACTTTTTTTTCCCGAATCCCTGCAAATCGCACAAATCGCATAGTTGGGGGGTCGGGAATGTTGTATCTTTGTATCGTCAATCAGAGAGGTTGATGCAGCAACGGTCTCGGCGGAGACACAGACTGCTTTTTACTAAAACTAAATTTTTAAAAGTATGATTCTCATCAAGTTAGTGAAGAACAAGAACAAGACTATCAAGGAAGCGTATGGCAAGTATTATGCGCGACCAGTAGTAACAGAAACCATCGGTATTGATGAACTCGCCGAACACATGGCGAGCCACAACACCCCGTTCTCGAAGGGTGCCATCAAGGGCCTTCTCACCGATATGGTGAGCTGTGTGAAGGAGCTCGTACTCCAGAACAAGGCAGTGAAGATAGACAACCTCGCCATCTTCTCCATCGGCATCATCAACAAGATGGGAGCCGCCAGCATCAAGGAGTGGAGCCTCGCCAAGTTTGTAGAAGGCTACCGTCTCAGAGCACGTGCTACCGGCAAGCTCAGCAACACACAGCTCTCTCTCGATGCCAACGCCAAGAACGCCATGGATCTCCTCAACTCTAGCGAGAGCGCTGCAGGCGATACCACACCGGGCGGCGGAACCACTGAGGGCGGCAGCACATCACCAGGCGGCAGCACCGACGGAACAGGCGACAACGGAGACGGTCTGGAGTAGTGATCCGTCTCTCAAATATGCGAAACGACAGAAGAAGGAAGGAGTGAACTGACCGGCGACAGGGATATTCCGAAGGCACAAAGCGGCTGGTTTTCATCCTGACGATTACGGATAAACAGCAAATCATAATGACCCAAGAACCTGCCTTTTACGGGTATCCGGGCTGGCAGTTCCTCCCCCGCCCTTCTTCTTCCAAAAACGCTTACTGAAACTAAATTTCAACCACTAAAACAAGCATGTGACTATCATTATCCACTTAGTATTAATCATTAAAAAACAAAGCAAAATGAAAAAAGTAAATTGGAAAACCATCATCAACTTCCTCATCACGGTATTAACAGCTGTAGCCAGCTCATTCTGTGTACAGAACTGCTAAAAGAAGGGAGGTTGCCATGACACAGAAACATCGTAGTATTTCACTCATCGTAATCCACTGTTCTGCCACGAGAGTGACTCAGGATTTCACATTCGAGCAGTTGGAGGCCTGCCATCTTGCCCGCGGTTTCAAGAGTATCGGCTATCATTATTACATCACGAAGGATGGTGTGGTATATCCGGGGCGTCCGGAATCGGAAGTCGGAGCCCATGCCCGTCATTACAATGCCCACAGCATCGGCATCTGTTATGAGGGAGGTCTCGACAAGAACGGCAAGCCTGCCGATACGCGCACTCCAGCCCAGAATCAGGCTCTGTATTCACTTCTGGAGAGCCTCTGCCTCTCCTATCCTGATGCAGAGATACTGGGCCACCGCGATTTGCCGAACGTTTACAAAGACTGTCCGTCGTTTGATGTCAAGCGATGGCTGAAGTTGGTAGATTTCCACATCTAGCCGATTTTCGGAAAGGATTTCATTGTATTTATTTTTTTAAGTTGATTCAAGCCCCACAGGTAGTATTCCTGCGGGGCTTTTTCTTTTTCATCGGCGTTATATGAACTATTTATCAGAAAAATCATATACGAAAATGGAAAAAATAGCATCAATTTGTAAGAATGTGAAAAAAAAAAGTGCAGAATTAACATTTAAAAGAGGTTATTTTTCGAAAAATATGTTATCTTTGCAGAAGATAAGCTGCACTCGCAATTTGAAAGCAAGCTTTCATTGCGCTCATTTGCATTATCTTTGCAAACTATATATAGCAAGAACTTGCAGAAACATGCACAATAAAAAGCAAGAGTTTGCAGAAAAACTAGAAATAGAATACGAGAAACAAAAAATAAACTTTATGCAAAAGAATCAGTTTACCCCTAGCGCTTGCCGCTGGATTTTGCTAGGTTGTTGCCTCACCCCTCCATCCCTTGCCTCGATACAGGCACAGAATGTGAATGGGAACGCAGCAACCCAAACAGAAATTGCTGTTAAGCAAGGAGTGATAGAGGGAAAAGTTTTCGATAGCGGGGACCATGAACCCATGATTGGTGTAACCGTAGCTATCGAAGGTACAACCAACGCCGTAACGACAGACATCGACGGACACTTCGAACTGCCTGTCAGGAAAGAGTGCAACATCGTACTCTCCTTCATCGGCTATAAAAAGACAATAATCCGATTTACAGGCAGTAACCATGGCGATTTTGCCCGCATCATGATGAAATCTGAAGCCCAGAGTATCAAGGATGTGGTGGTTACAGGTGTGTACCGACGCAAGAAGGAAAGCTTTACAGGTTCTTCGGCTACCTTCAAGGGCGATGAACTCAAGAGCGTGGGTGCACAGAACGTGCTCCAGAGTCTGAAAACCCTGGACCCATCTTTCAAGATTATGGACAACGCACTCTCAGGATCTAACCCTAACAAGATGCCTGACGTGGAAATCCGAGGTAAGTCGAGCGTTGCCGGACTGAAGGAGGAATATGGTTCCGACCCTAACCAGCCACTCTTTATCCTGGATGGTTTCGAAACAACCCTGGAAACCGTGATGAACCTCAACATGAACCGCGTAGCATCGGTTACGCTGCTCAAGGATGCGGCATCTACAGCTATCTACGGTTCAAAAGCTGCCAATGGTGTGGTTGTCATCGAGACCAAGGCTCCGGTAAAGGGTAAGCTGCAGATTTCATATAAGGGCGACTACAGTCTGGATTTCGCTGACCTTTCAGACTACAATCTGATGAACTCCCGAGAAAAGTTGGAGTTCGAAAAACTGGCAGGCGTATACAAGGACAATACCAACGATCCGTTCAACCAGATTAAGTTGGATAATCTCTACAATTCCCGTCTGCGCGATATCGAGCAGGGCGTAGATACCTACTGGCTCAGTGTGCCTCTGCGCACCGGATTCACCCATAAGCACAACGTATATGCCGAAGGTGGAGAAGGCAACGTGAGATACGGACTGGGATTGAATTTCGGACAGGTGAACGGCGTGATGAAGGGCTCAAACCGCCAGACTCTGGGCGGAAACCTTGACCTGATTTACCGCACCGGCAATTTCCAGTTCAGTAACAAACTCTCCATCGACTATCTGGAGACCAACAACCCGACCGTTAGTTTCTCGGAATATGCCTATGCCAACCCATATTACAGAAAGTATGGTGCCGACGGCAAGATCAACAAGTATCTTTACTATCCGGAAGAGGGGCTGAATGACAACCCTGTATCAAACCCACTCTGGAATGCGCATCTCAACAACTACGACAAGGGACAGCGTTTCGGCTTTACCAACAACTTCATTGCCGAATGGTTTGCTACAGATGATCTCCGTGTGCGTGGCAAATTCGGTATCACCAAGTATGATGATACCCAGGATCAGCGCCTCTCGCCAGAGCATACCGATTTCGATGACCAGGAAGCAACCCAGAAGGGACTGTTCAAGCACAGCCTGCAGAAATATCTCTACTACGAAGGCGACCTTTCTGCCACCTACGGCAAGCTGATAGCAGAGAAGCATCAGATAAACGCCGTATTGGGTTTCAACTTCAGCAATACCACCAGCAAGACCAATGGCTACTCAGCCACCGGTTTTACCGACGACCAGTTTGATGCCCCATCCTTTGCCAACAACTACCCTACAGGCGGCAAACCAAGCTACAGCGAAAGCATCAAGCATGCCTCCAGTTTCTATCTGAACGGTGGCTATGCCTACGACAACCGCTATCTGCTTGACTTCAACCTCCGTAACGACGGCGCCTCAATGTTTGGCACCGACAACCGGTTCCGTACCACCTGGTCAGTAGGTCTGGGCTGGAATATCCACAACGAAGAGTGGATGCAGGAGAACGGCATCTTCCAGATGCTCAAGCTGCGTGCCTCTGTGGGTAATCCGGGCAACCAGAACTTCTCTGCCTATCAGGCTTATACCACCTATATGTTCAACAGTCTGATGACCAACGTATTCGGTACCGGTGTCATCATCAACAGTCTGGGCAACAACGATCTGGCATGGCAGGAGACCATCAACTACAACGTGGGAGCCGATATCACCACGCTGGGCAACCGTCTGAATCTGACGCTTGATTACTACATCAAGAACACCGACCCATTGCTCGCCATCATCACCACCCCAGGTTCAATGGGTGTAACGAGCGAGGCTCTGAATGCCGGTAAGCAGAAGACCAACGGATGGGAAGCCACCATCAAGTTCTCTCCTATTTATATGCCTCATGAGCGCATCAACTGGAATATCTCGCTGAGTGCCACCCACTCCAAGTCGAAATATGCCAACATAGGCAATGCCTTCAGCGCACTGAACGAGAGCGGAAAGACAGGACTTCACAACACCACCCGCTATTACGACGGCGGAAGTCCTACAGCCATCTGGGCAGTACGTTCAGCAGGCATCGATCCTGCTACCGGCAAGGAGCTGTTCATCAAGCGCGACGGCACCTATTCGTTTACCTATGATGCCAGCGACGAGGTAGTATGCGGCGATACCGAGCCGGATGTAGAAGGCTTGCTGGGAACCACCTTCTATTACAAGGGATTCTCATTCAGCTGCTTCTTCCGCTACCAGTATGGCGGCCAGCTCTTCAACAGTTCGCTCTTCGACAAGGTAGAGAACATCGGAACAGCCGACATCTACAACAACCAGGACCGCCGTGCCCTCTACGACCGCTGGAGCATCAACAACCGCAATGCCCAGTTCAAGGGCATCTCGATGGTACAGAAAACAGACAAGTCATCCCGCTTCGTAATGGATGAGAATACACTTACATGCGAGTCAATCAATCTGGGTTACGAATTCCCGCTCAACATCGCCAAGAAGTTTGGCATGCAGGCACTCTCAGTTCAGGCCAACATGAACGACATCTTCCGCTGGTCTACCGTGAAGGCAGAGCGAGGCATCGACTATCCTTTTGCCCGTACCGTGTCATTCTCAATAGGTGCAACATTCTAAACAGAACGCAATGAAAAAGATATTATATACAATGATTTTAGCCTGCAGCACGATGATGGTATCGTGCGACAGCTGGTTGGAAGTGAAACCATACGACAAGATATCGGAGGGCGAGCTTCAGAAATCAGAAGAAGGCTACCAGAAAATGCTCAACGGTATCTACATCGACCTCAACAGCGATGCACTCTACGGTCAGTCGCTGTCGGTAGAGATGATTGAGGTGATGGGTGGTGCATACGCCATCGGTACCGACAACAGCGTATGGGGCAACTACAAAGACCTCTCCAACTACCAATATGGCACAGAATACTGGCGAAACCGCCTGGACCAGACCTGGAACAAGGCTTATGCGCTGATTCTGAACTGCAACAAGATTCTGGAAAGTATCGACCAGAACCAAGATCTCTTTACAGGCGGCAACTATTATGCCGTAAAGGGAGAAGCACTGGCACTGAGAGCGATGCTGCACTTCGACATGCTGCGCCTCTTCGGTCCGGTTTATGCCAAGGACAGCGAGAAGAAGGCGATACCTTATTATAATAAGCAGACAAACAGTCCGGAGCCTATCCTCACAGCCAAGGAGGTGGCAGAGAAGGTGGTTGCCGACCTGGAGGAAGCCCGCATCCTGCTTGCCAACGATCCGGTGAAGACAGAAGGAACCCTGATGAGCGGTTCACAGGACGGTACCAGCAACTTCATGCGCTACCGTGCTCTCCGACTCAACTTCTATGCCGTAGAGGCCCTTCTCGCACGTGTGAATCTCTATATGGGCAATAAGACCGAGGCGTTCAAGTATGCCACCGATGTCATCAAGACTGCCGACCAGGGCATCTTCCCATTCGTAGACAAGAGTCTGGTTATAGGTTCGCCAGCCGACCCTGACCGCATCTTCTCTTCAGAGGTTCTGTTTGCACTGACCAACACCAGCCGCAGCAAGATTCACAAGAATTTCTACGATCCGTCACGATTGCCAAACTATGTGTTCCGCATGGACGATAACCTGATGAGCAACATCGTGTATGGCGGTGCAGCGACAACCGGCGGCTATCAGGACGACTACCGTTACCGTGCCAACTGGATAGCAACAGGCAGCAACCGTTATTTCTACAAGTATAGCGATATGGTGGCTAACGGAAGCATCCAGAACACGATGATTCCGATGATACGTCTGGGTGAGATGTTCCTCATAGCAGCCGAGAGCCAGAGCGACGATCTGGCAAAGGGAGTACAGTATGTCAACGCCCTGCGCAGAAACCGTGGTGTGGCAAACCTTCAGACCCTTACTCCTGATTTACTGAAGTATGAGTACATCCGCGAGTTGTATGGCGAAGGCCAGCTGTTCTATCTCTACAAGCGATTGAACAGCGACATCATCACCTCTTCTAACGCGAACAAGAATCCAAAGGCAAGCGACCTCATCTTCGTGGTTCCACTACCTGACTCTGAGACAGAGAACTAGTTAATAGTTTACAGTTTAGAGTTTATAGTTAAGACTAATTATATACGATTTTTATATGAAATATCAGATAAAGACTCTATTGATTGGAGCGATGACAGCCCTATCTCTAGGCTCATGCAGCGAACAGGAACCAGATGTTTTTCAGAACATTAACGGCGTTTACCTGAACAATCGCTCCAACACCAATATCCTGCAGGCAAACACCAATGTGACCTTTGTCTATCAGAAAGGCGATGAGATGCAGGTGCCTGTCAAGATACAGCTGGTAGGCCGTCCTACAGACCACCCTCGCGAGATAGCCCTAATGGTTAGCTCGGAGGATGCACAGAAAGGCACAGACTACATCCTGCCGGAAAAGGCTGAGATGCCGGCGGGCGAAACCGTACTGGAATATATGATTACGCTGAAACGTACTGCCATCCTGAAAACTCAGGAGAAGCATATACAGGTAAGTCTGCAGCCTAACGAGAACTTCACTCTTCCTGTTACCGAAGAGACGACAGCCAACGGCGATGTGGTTTCTACCCTTTCTTATCAGATTATCTTCTCTGACAAGTTTACCACGGCACCAAAGGCATGGAAGACCGATCTGCTCGGCGATTTCACCCAGCAGAAGTTCGAACTGGCTTGCAAGGTACTCGACCTGGACCCAGCCGATTTCAACGACGATTCAAAGATGACGCTTGCCATGCAGAGCTATGTAAGTTCTGAGATGCAGAGCTATGTGAGAGAGCAGCAGAAACTTCGCAACAACGGCGAAGCATACGATGCTGATGCATTCGATGCAAAGGGCAATGCGCTGATTTTCTATGGAGAATAAAAAAAACTGGAAGATTATGAGAAATTATAAAATAATGGCAGCAGCTCTGATGATGGCTACGATGATGGCAGGATGCTCGCAAGATGAGGGCAACTACGATTATCACAGTCTGAACGAGCCTACTATCACCGGCGTGCCTGAGACCATCTCGGTACTCACCCATGCCAACATCGACCTCGACCCGAATCTGGGCGATAACATCACCGACCTCGATGCCTACAACTACGAGTGGAAGGTCATCAATAAGTCGGGCGACAAAGAGGTGACCGTGCTTGGCAACGAAAAACATCTCGTGCAGGAAATGACGCTTCCTGCAGGAGAATATACCCTCTACTTCACGGCAACAGAGAAGAAGACCGGACTCTTCTGGCAGCAGAGCTATACACTCACCGTGAGCGATACCTCTTCAGAAGGCTGGATGGTGCTCTGTGATGTGAACGGCAAGACCCGTCTCGACATGATATCGAAGGTTACAGGTAAAACCTATCTCGACATCCTCAAGACCAGCGGAATGCCTGAGTTGAATCATCCATACAGCATCCAGTATGCGCCTAACAGCGGACATTCCGACTCTCCTTTCTATCTCTTTACTGCCGACGGAGCCACCCGTCTGTCAAAGAACAGTTTTATATGGCAGAAGGATTACGACTTCAAGTACGAGGTAGCCAAGCAGACCAATCTGAAGCCACAGAGCATGGTATGCGACCAGAGCGGCATAATGAGAATGATTGTGAGTGACGGCTATGCATATTCGGCATCCAACATGGGTATCCAGGAACTTTTCGCTGCCGTCAACAAGCAGCCTGTTCTTGCACCAGCTGTAGGAGCCAACATCGGAGCATCCTCTTACGCATCCATCTATCTGCTTTATGATAATGTGAACAAGTGCTTCATGTCCTGCTGTCCATTCCTGCCGGGCCTTTCGCTCTCTGATGTTTCCTATCACAGCATGAAGGATATGGAAGAGATTGCTACCGGATACAAGGGATCGGATATGATAACCGGCAAAGCCTTCAGCGAATATCCTACCGGCAAGGATTTCGTCTATATGGAGAATACGAAATATGACCCGGGAAATGCCAAGATGGGCATCACATATACCATCCTGCGCAGCGGAAAGAAATATGAACTGTATGGCATCCAACTGGGTGATTTGCTCTGCTATGCCGACTGCACCTTTGCACTGGGTAAAGCTTACTACGGCGACTTGAGCGACTGCAAAGACATCGCCAATGCCTCTTGCTTCGCCTTCAGTTCACAAAAGGACTACATGTATTATGCTGTAGGCGGTACCGTTTATCGCGTGAACCTCTCGGAGAAACCATTGAAGGCAGAGCGCCAGTTCAGTTTCAACGGCGAAACCATCACGATGATGAAGTTTAATTTCTATCAGAATTCAGCTTCAGCCCATGATTACGATCTCATCGTAGGTTCAGAGAACAGCAATGGTTCGGGTACACTCCGCATCTACGACGGCATGAGCGCAGAGGGCGATTTCTCTAAGGTTACACCTACCAGCTATTCAGGTTTCGGCAAGATAGTAGATGCTACTTACCGTGAGCGTACCACCTAATCAACAACTTTAAAAAAGAAAGTAAAAATGAAGAATAGAATATTATCATTGCTTCTGTTCCTGCTTGCTGCAGTGAACATGCACGCAGCTGAGGGCATCACCGTTAGATTTGACGTCAAGAATCCGGTGCTCTCCAATGTGGTACTCGTCTACCACATGAGCGTCAACGAATTTCCACTGACCGACGGAAAGGCTACCGTGCAGCTCGACGGCATGGATGCTCTCTACGCCAACGTTTATTATGGCGAGAAAACCAAGAACGTATATCTTCAGAAGGGCGACGATGTAACCATCTCGTTCGATGCCAACGATTTCGACAACACCTTCGCCGTGAAGGGCGGCAACGAGAAGGCTATCGATTACTTGAACAAGATTCAGTTAACCGGCTTGTCTAATGAAGCTTACATCCAGCCTTGGAGCGAGTTTAAGGCTACCGTTGACAAAAAGATAGCTTCGATGAAACGCCTGCTGAAGGCACGCAAGTTTGCTGCCGACGACAAATTCCTGAAGATGGAAGAAGGCAGAATCACCTACTTCTATGCCAATGCCTTCTTGATGTATCCGGTAAGTCATACTTATCTCACTCAGGATACCACTCAGGTATTGGGTAAGGACTATTACGATACCCTGCGCCAGTATGTGAAGGAGGATGATGATCTCGTCGACAACGATGAGTATCGCAACTATATGATTGAGACAGCCCACGTATTTGATGAAGCGGGAAAGAACATCCGCCAATTCTATCCTAAGGTGCTTGCAGAGATGAGCTATATCGGCGAGAATACGAAGAGCGACAAGGTGCGCGAATCGCTGATTCATTTCCTGGCTTTCACCTATGTTGAAGGTAATGGCGTGGAGAACATCACCGATCTGCAGAATCTGTACTATAGCTATGTTACATCGCCTCGCCTGAATGACATCTTCAAGAAGGCATGTGCCAAATGGGACAAGGCGGCTGTGGGCCGTCCATCACCTATGTTCAAGGGTGTGGATGTAAACGGCAAGGAGATGACGCTCCGTGATTTCCGTGGCAAGTACATATATATAGATATGTGGGCTACCTGGTGCGGACCATGCCAGAAAGAGTTGCCATTCCTCAAGAAACTGGAAGAGAAGTTCAAGGGCAGAAACATCGTTTTCGTAGGTCTTTCTATCGACCAGGACAAGGCGAAGTGGGCTGCCAGGGTGAAGAGCGGTGCACTGAGCGGTACCCAACTTTATATCGGTAAGGGCAGCAAGTTCCAGAGCGATTACCGCATCAGCGGCATTCCTCGCTTCATCCTCCTCGATCCTAACGGCAGAATCGTGAATCCAGACATGACCCGTCCTTCAAGCGAGGACACAGAGAAGATTCTGAACAGTCAGCCTGGGTTGTAAGAATTAGAGTTTAAAAACAATATATTTATTCATTAATTAAAACACAGCACTATGAAAAAATTGATTTCAATGATGTTGATGCTTTGTGCATTCATCACTTTCTCAGCGTGTTCGTCAGACGACGATGGTCCTACTAACCCAATAAGCAATGCAGTGGTTCCAACATCTGCAAAGATTGGTGCCGAGGTAACCGTACAGGGTAGCGGTTTCGCTGCTGGTCAGACTCTTTATCTCCAGCCTGAGCAGGGTACTGAGGTTAACACCAATGCCAAGATGTCTGCTAACGGTGCAACCTTCACCATTCCTTACACCATGACTGAAGGTAAGGTAAACGTAGTATTGAAGACAGGTAATGATAGCTGGACATTGGGCAGCATGACTCTTCTTGCAGCCGACAACCCAATCTCTACCTTGTCATTGCCAGGCGAGATGGGTATTGGCGAGGAAGTAACCCTTACCGGTATCGGTTTTGCTCAGGGCGACAAGATTGTAGTTGGTGACAAGACATTAGAGACAATAGTTACAACTGATGGCGTAAAGGTTACTATTCCTGCTGATTTGGCAGAGGGCGAATATGCCATATCTCTGGTTCGCGGCAATGCTTCTTGGGAGTTGGGTAAGGTATATGCCTTCCAGAAGCGCCAGGTCGAGAGCATTACTGTATCAGATAATGAGGCACTCAACCAGTATGCCCCTGTCTTGGGTCTTACAGAAGGCGTTTTAACTCTCAACATGTCTTACAATGAAGATGGAACTCTCAAGGAAATTACTTCTAATGGTAGCCTTGGTTGGGTTTTCAATTACAACGGAAAAACTGTTTCTGTAGAGAATAATCCTTATACTTATACTCTTGATGATCAGGGTCGCGTTATCAGCAGTACAGGTATGGATATGATGACAGGCGACGAGGTAACTTATACTTGGAGCTACGATGCAAACGGTTACCTCACAAGCGTTAAGCAGGTAGGTGCAGCAGATGATGCTGACGCAAATTTCCTGAGCACTTATACAGATGGCAACTTGTCTGCTTATACTCTAAGTTTAACAAACGAGTTTACTACAAATAAGAGTATCCGTACATGTCCAAACACCGTAGAGCCTTACTATTTGCTGAACACCTTTAGCTGGTTAATAACGCGTGATGACTTATTCCTTGGCTTCCTTCTCAACCGCAATGTAAAGGTATCTACCTATGTTATAAATCAGGTTATTGCTGATGACATAGATATGGCGACAGGAGATATGATCAAAGCCACAACAGGTATTGAGAGTTCATTTGAGAACAACGCTTTGACCATACAGAGCACAGGTGCTGCCATTTCACAGGCACAAGGCATTTATGCCAACAAGGTAGTTGTCAAGTACAAGAACAAGTAATCGGTTAAGCCTTTAAAAATCGCTTAAACGATACACAATAATTAAAGCCCGACAGGAAGCTGTAACGCTCTCCTATCGGGCTTTTTCTATCTAAAACTATTTCTTCTTCGGCAAACCTATCTTCTTGCCAACCTTGAAACGGTCGAAACCTTCGCCATAAACACCGATGACGGCACTCTGGCTGACAAAGGCGGTAGGATCTATCTCGTCGATAAGACGGAATATCTTCTGAGACTCACGCTGACGCGCCAATACAAACAGCATGTGGACATCCTTGCCACTGTAACAGCCATGACCATCCATCACCGTACAACCTCGGTCGGCGGCGGTATTGATGGCTGCACTGAGCTCCAGATATTTGTCGCTGATGATGAAGAACTGAACCGAACGGCGCAACGCATTCACCACATGATCTACACAGAGCGACTGCACAAAGAGGCAGACATAACCGTAAATCACCATCTCCCAATCGCGCAATACCAGATAAGAACTGGTGATGATACACAGGTCGCAAATCATGATGGCATGACCCAGGGAAATGTTCCAATACTTGTTGATCATCGCCGCTACGGTATCAGAACCACCCGTAGAACCATTGCAGGAAAGACCCAGACCGGCACTGCTACCCATGAAGAACGCACCGATGACCGTTGCCATGAACGGCTGGTCGTGAAGCAGCGGCGTCATGCCTACCGTATGCGTCTCTATCAGACGGGTAGTTAAGGCAAAGATACCAACACCATAGATGGTCTTCAGACAGAACTTATAGCCCAGAATGCGGAATGCGATGAGAAGCAGGAACACATTGAGCGCCAGATAAGATACAGATGCCGGGATGCCAAATCCCCAATAAAGGATAGAAGCGATACCTCCTACACCACCCATCGTGATATGATTGGGAAGCAGGAAGATGTTCAAACCGATACTACCTTCTATCATCGCCAGGGCAATGATAACGTAGTCGCGGATTTCATGAAGTTTTGTTTTTCTCGTCATATAAATATACGTATTTCTTAAAATGCGGTGCAAAGGTACTAAAAAATAAGTAAAAAAAAGGCAGCTACGTGAAATATTACTTAAAAAACAAATCTTTTTTATGAAACCGGCACCTTAATTCGAAAAGATTTCCTATTTTTGCAGAAACTATGCATTATTAATTATCAAAAAATTCTAGTCTATGGCTAATTACGAAAATGAAATCAACTCGTGGCCAGTCCTGAAAAACGGACTGCACTACAAATGGCTTGTCGACTACGCTGCATTCAGCGCCTTCGGTACTTTTGAACTCACAGCAGAGGAATGGGAAAAACGCGACCTTATCGTCAACTTTAAAGGTAACTCTGAGCTCACTACGGAGATGGACCATCAGGAAGCCCTGAAGAAGGCTATCGAAATGGTATCAGACAAGCTGAAGAATCTTTTGGGCGAAGAGGCAGCACAGTTTACCCTGGTCTGCATTCCTGCAGCTCTTGAGGCGCATACCAAGCGCCGTTTCAAGGAGTTCAGCGAGGAGATATGCAAGGCTACGGGCATGACCAACGCCTACCCTGCCTTCAGCTACACGCATGATGTAGATGAAGATGGCGATCCTGTAGATGAACTCCATATCGACGAGGCTTTCTTCCAGGGCAAAAAGATCATTCTCTTTGATGACATCATCGCATCCGGCAATTCGGTAGCAAAGTTTGCCGACCAACTGGAAGGATATGGTGCCAAGGTTGAACTGGCGCTAGCACTGGGAAAAAAGATTTCTGACGGATATGACCAGAAATAAGATACTATAAATTGATAGTTTTTCAGGCACGGATTACACGTGCCTAAAAAACACCGTTTATTATCAGAAAGCGATTTGCTTTCCCTTTTCTATGAACTCTGCATTCACGATGTCGATATCCTTCCACATCGCCATATCCGACTCCAATGCGGCTAGGCTTGAGACATCCTCGCCATAACTGAAGAGGCGCTCTATCATTACACCATAGGTAAGATGCTCTATCTTCTCTATCGGATGAAGAACCACCGATTCCTCAAAACTGCTTTTCTTACCATTCCGGATTTCTACCAGCAAACGGGCACGTAACAGCTCCTTAACAGACTGGTTGACAATCTGTTGAGGTATCTTCGTTAAATCATGAATTTCTTTCGGAGTATACGCCTGTTCGCCCTGATTGAACCGACGACATACCAGATGCATCACTACCCCACAAACCTTGATGCGCTGCACCAGTTTCAGGTGATCGTACTGCAAATCACCATCATAATAATGGATGTTCTGGTTGGTATGGCAAAGCAAGGCGCCAAACACTACGATAGCCCACGAAATCTGAAGCCATAACAGGAAAAGCGGAATGGCTGCCAGCGAACCATAGATGACATTGTAGCTGGACAGAAAAACCTGCAGATAGATATATCCATACTGAAGTGCCGTCATGCAGACACCCGCCAGGAACGATGGAACCAGGGTACTGCGAACCCGGATATAGGTATTCGGGATGACATAATAGCAGAACACGAAGAACAGGAACATCGGAACAAAAGCCGCCAGATGAAGGATGAACGAAGGAATGCTATCCCCGATATCTGCTATTCTGTCTACATTATCCACCATATTCACCGTCCATACATTGATGCTCGAAGCAAAGAGTATCAGCAGTCCCAGACCAAACAGAATGGTAGGATATTCGGTAACAATCTGCTTCCACGAACGCTCGCCCGTATGCCAGATGTCATCGAAGGTAAGCTCTATCTTCTGCATCAGCGAAACGATGGTATAGAGAAACATCACGATACCCGTACCGATGATGTAGTTGCTCTGCGTATTCTCGATATAATTGTGAACGAAGTTAACGATGGTCTGCGCCACAACAGGCTGTGCCTCGAAGGTGGTAGAGAGCCAGGATTCGAGCAGAGAGGCATAGCCGAAACCACGGGCTATGACAAACATCATAGCCATGAAAGGTATCATAGCCATGAAGGAGGCAAAAGTCAAGGCAGCCACATCCCTGGCCCACATATCCTTGAGATAGAAGATGCGACCGGCAAGCATACCCATCTTGATCCAAGACTTGAGTCTGCCCCGAAAGTCTTTGATATTAGAAGAATTGAACTCTCTGATATCTTCGTAAAAACCTAGTATTCTGTCTATTACCCCCATAAGTTTAAAGTATTGGTTTCACGACAAAACATCAAATCCCTCCACAACACCACCGGGATGCCGTGAAGGGATTTGTCTTAGTATAAATTGCTTCAGTTCTATGGATTAATAGAACTTGAAGTAGTTGCGAGCATTGTTGTAAGAGATATCCTCTACCATGCGAGAGAGGCTCTCCATGTCGTTAGGAAGCAAGCCCTTCTCTACATCATTGCCGAGGAGGTTGCAGAGCAAACGACGGAAGTACTCGTGACGTGGATAGCTGAGGAATGAACGTGAGTCGGTCAACATACCTACGAAACGGCTCAGGAGACCCAATACAGAGAGTGCGTTCATCTGGCGGGTCATACCATCGAGCTGATCGTTGAACCACCAGCCAGAACCAAACTGGATCTTACCTGGGCAAGAACCATCCTGGAAGTTACCGAGCATAGTAGCGATTACCTCGTTGGCACATGGGTTCAATGTATAGAGGATAGTACGTGTAAGCTTACCCTCCATGTTGAGCTCATTGAGGAAGCTGCTCATAGCCTTGGCTGTAGTGAACTCACCGATAGAATCGAAACCGGTATCAGCACCGAGCTTGTTGTACATCAGTGTATTGTTGTCGCGGATAGCACCATAGTGGTACTGCTGTGTCCAGTCGGCAGCGTAATCCATCTCAGCGCAAACCTTGAGGAATGCATGCTTGTACTGACGGATTTCGAGAGCAGAAAGCTGCTGCCCACGCATAGCCTTGGCAAAGATTGTCTCAATCTGAGAATCTGTGTATGGCTCATCGTAGAACTCCTCGATACCGTGGTCGCTCAACTTACAGCCGTTCTCAGTAAAGAAGTCGTGACGCTTCTGCAAAGCATCAACCATATCCTGGAATGTAACGAGGTTAACACCTGCTACCTCACCGAGCCTGTTCATATAGTCAGCGAAATCTGGCTTCTCGATGTTCATAGCCTTGTCAGGACGCCAAGCAGGAATCATCTTGATTTCGAAACCGCTCTCACGTGTCTGCTTGTGGTAACGCAGGTCATCGATTGGGTCGTCTGTTGTACAAACACACTCTACGTTATAGTGACGCATCAAGCCACGAGCGCTGAATTCTGGCAACTGCAACTTCTCGTTACACTCATCGTAGATTTCACGGGCTGTCTTAGGGCTGAGCTGCTTATTGATACCGAAAGCAGTCTTGAGCTCCAGGTGAGTCCAGTGATAGAGAGGGTTACGGAATGTATAAGGCACTGTTTCAGCCCACTTCTCGAACTTCTCCCAGTCGCTAGTATCAGTACCTGTGCAGAAGCGCTCATCTACACCATTGGTACGCATAGCACGCCACTTGTAGTGGTCGCCGCCGAGCCAAAGTTCTGTAATACTCTTAAACTTGTGATCATTGGCTACCATCTCAGGGATGAGGTGGCAGTGATAATCGATAATTGGCATTTTAGCCGCATGATTGTGGAAAAGATCCTGTGCAGTCTTAGTGTCGAGCAGGAAGTTTTCATCCATAAATTGCTTCATAATTCGTTATCGTAGTTTTTAAATGTTTATTTATACATTTCAAATTGTAGCGCAAAGATACAACAAATATCGGAAAAAAGAATCGTTTAAGCGAAATATTTTTGATAATTTCACTTAAACGATTACGTTGGCTGTATTATACAATGATTCTTGTCTTATGATAGCTTTCCCGGAACTCGCTTGGCGAGCATCCTTTCTTTTTCTTGAAGATGCGGTTGAAGTTGCTGAGATTGTTGAATCCGCAATCAAAACCTATCTCGCTAATACTCTTGGCGGTATCTACCAGCATACGGGCAGCATAACCCAGACGCAGGTCGATGATATACTCAGAGATATTTCTGCCGGTATGGAGCTTGAAGAAACGGCTGAACGCACTGCTGCTCATGCCTGCCAGCGAGGCAAGCTCCGGCAGACGGAGTTCATCCATATAGTTCTTGGAGATGAAATTCTTCACCTTCAGGATGCGCCGGCTATCGTCTTCTACCGTTACCTTGGCATAACTGCTGGAAGCCAGGGTGCGGGCATTTTCGCAGCGTGACAGTTCGTAGAGAATGGTCAGGAACTGCTGTACGGCATAGAAACCGTCTTTTACGGAACTTAAAGTATCGAGCATTCCGTATACCTTCATGATTGCCTGCAACGGGAATGAGAGTCCCTTCTTTGCTTCCTGCATCATACGGGTAATGCTGGCGTAGGGATTTCTTCCAAAGAGCGTTTCATCACTCATGGAGAAATCAAACTGGACGGTAATCTCACGGATGTCATCGCTGTGGCATTCGTTCTGCTCCCATACATGCTCCAGATCGGGCGATGTGATGAGACAGAGATCATAATCGCCTATCACCTCCTGCGAATCTCCAACGATTCTTCTTACTCCCTTTGCATTCTCTACAAAGTTCAACTCGTACACCGAATGGTTATGGATAGGATAAGTAAACTCCTTTTTGTGTCGGTCTGCAATATAGAGCACATCCTTACCCATCAGCGGTGTTATCTCGTGTATGATTCTTCTATCATCTACCATGGTACTAAATGATTAATAACTAATCACTATTTTAGATATTCAAAGTCTTCAGAATGTCGCTCATCTTCTGCTTGGTTGCGATACGGGTAGGAACCAGAGGAAGACGGAGCTCGTTCTCGATGAAACCCATATCATTGAGGAGCGCCTTTACGCCGGCAGGGTTACCGTCAACAAAGAGCAGACTGTAGAGTTCAGTGAAAGAATGATGAATCTTACGGGCTGGCTCATATTCGCCACGGAACTCGAGACGGATCATACGGCTAAAAGCCTTAGGCAGGGCATTGCCGATAACAGAGATAACGCCGGCAGCACCACTGGCAATCATTGAGAAGGTAAGCGCATCATCGCCGCTGATAACATCAAAATTATCAGGCTTGTTCTTGATAATCTCATCTACCTGCTCCAGGCTGCCACTAGCCTCCTTCACGGCTACCACATTAGGGAAGTCGCGGGCGATACGGCAGGTTGTTTCAGGCTTCATGTTGATACCGGTTCTGCCAGGAACATTGTAGAGCACGATAGGCAGCGGACTAACCTGGGCGATGGCCTTGAAGTGCTGATAGAGACCTTCCTGAGAAGGTTTGTTGTAGTAAGGACAGATACTGAGGATACCATCGATGCCACTCCAGTCGGTGTTCTTGATTTCTTCAACGACAGCAGCAGTATTATTACCGCCACAATATTTCAATATCTTGATGCGACCCTTGTTCACATCTTTCACCAATTCTGTGATTTTATCTTTCTCTTCCTGTGTAAGACATGGAGCCTCACCAGTTGTGGCAAGGATGCAAAGGAAGTCTGCACCATTGTCAATTTGAAACTCTACCAATCGCTTGAGCGACTGATAATCAACCGAGCCATCGGTGTTAAAAGGAGTAATAAGGGCAACACCTAAACCCTTGAATATATTCTGTGCCATAATCTATAATATCAAAAACGTTGGCAAAAGTACACAATTATTGTCAATTTGCAAAATAAAAATGAACTTTTCTTTCAAGATTGTACCATTTTTGAAAAAAATCTGTATTATTATACCATATTTCACGTTTTTTTAGTAACTTTGCACCCGAATTAAGCAAAGAACGTAGAACAAATCAAAGCTCAAAGTTCATAGCAAAAAACAAAAAAATTCAAAGATCATCATGAGATATTTCATATTCTTCGGTTACGACGGCACCAACTACCACGGTTGGCAGATTCAGCCCAATGCCAATTCGGTGCAGCAGGAGTTGCAGCGCGCCCTCTCCATACTTCTGAGAAAGGAAATGGAGGTGGTGGGAGCAGGAAGAACCGATACCGGCGTACATGCCCGACACATGACAGCCCACTTCGATACCGACAGGATTCCGATGGAACCCGACCAGCTGGTATACCGCCTGAACCGCATCCTGCCCCGCGACATCGCCGTATACGAAGTAAGGGAGGTAGCCCCAGAGATGCATGCCCGTTTCTCTGCCATCTCGCGCACATACCATTATTATATACATACGCAGAAAGATCCGTTTGAGCGCCATTATTCACTGCAGATAAACTATCCCCTGAATTTCGAGAAGATGAACGAGGCGGCTCAGCATTTTCTGCATCACGAAGACTATGCAGCGTTCTGCAAGGCGGGTGGCGACAACAAGACCACCATCTGCCACGTAACAGCCGCCCGATGGATACAGACCTCTCCTACCACCTGGTATTTCGAGATTACCGCCAACCGTTTCCTGAGAAACATGGTGAGAGCCGTAGTGGGAACGCTCATCGATGTAGGCAGAGAAAAGATTACGATGGAACAGTTTCTCAATATCCTGCACAACGGAAGCCGCAGCGATGCAGGCGAAAGCATGCCGGGTAACGCATTGTTCCTGGAAGAGGTAGGGTATGATTTAAAAGATTAAATGATTAGAAACACAAGGGCGCGAGCCTCATTCAACATTCAACATTTAACATTCATAAAAATGTGGTTAGTATTAGCATTTCTCTCAGCAGCGCTGCTGGGATTTTATGATGCCTTCAAGAAGAAGGCGCTTTCAGGTAACGCAGTGATTCCCGTGCTCTTTCTGAACACGCTCTTCTCATCGCTCATCTTCCTGCCGTTCATCGTGATGAGCTATACAGGAAATTCGCTGGATGGAACGATGTTTCATGTAGCAGAAGGCGGATGGGAAGTTCACAAGTACATCGTGCTCAAGAGTTTCATCGTATTGAGCAGCTGGATCTTCGGTTATTTCGGCATGAAACACCTGCCGCTCACCATCGTGGGACCTATCAACGCCACCCGACCAGTAATGACACTCGTAGGCGCCCTGCTGGTTTATGGCGAGGTTCTGAATCTGTATCAGTGGATTGGTGTCATACTTGCCATCATCTCCTTTGCCATGCTTTCGCGCAGCGGCAAGAAAGAGGGTATCGACTTCAAGCACAACAAATGGATTTACTTCATCGTGCTGGCTGCCGTGCTCGGTGCAATAAGCGGCCTCTACGACAAGTATCTGATGGCTCCACCAGAGAATGGTGGTGTAGGATTAGACAGAATGATTGTGCAGAGTTGGTACAACATCTACCAGTGTTTCCTCATGGGAGCCATGCTGCTGATGATATGGTGGCCTACCAAGAAGAATTCTACCCCATTCCACTGGCACTGGAGTATCATCTTCATCAGTATCTTCCTTTCGGCAGCCGACTTCGTTTATTTCTACGCTCTAAGTTTGCCTGGCGCCATGATCAGTATCGTGAGCATGATTCGCCGCGGTTCGGTCATCGTCAGCTTCCTCTTCGGTGCAGCCATCTTCCACGAGAAGAATCTCAAGGCGAAGTTCGTAGATCTGCTCCTGGTATTACTCGGAATGCTCTTCCTCTACTTCGGAACGAAGTAATGATTATAAAAAAGTCTTGCAAGCCAATGTGCCTGCAAGACTTTTTTATGTTTTTACCAGATATGTGCACGCTTGTTCTTAGGAACAAAGAGCTTGTCGCCCTTCTTGATGTTGAATGCCTTATACCATGAATCCACCATTGGGAGGGCACCGTTCACACGAGCCTCGTTTGGAGAGTGAACATCCACGGTCATCAGATACTGCAGGTACTCAGGACGGGCATTGCCTGCCCATACACGTGCCCATGCCAAGAAGAAGCGCTGTTCTGGAGTAAATCCATCCTTCACACCCAACTTCTCTGTCTTCATCACATTCTGAAGTGCACGGAAAGCGATGTTCAAACCACCATTGTCACCGATGTTCTCACCCAGGGTCATCTGGCCGTTTACCTTCTTGCCAGCCAACTCAATCTTGTTGAAATGGTCAACCAGGATCTTGGTGCGAGACTCGAAGTTCTTCTTGTCAGCAGCAGTCCACCAGTTGTTCTGGTTTCCGGTCTTGTCAAACTGGCTACCCTGATCGTCAAAACCATGACTCATCTCATGACCGATTACACCACCGATACCACCATAGTTCATCGCATCATCGGCTGTCGGGTCGAAGAATGGAGGCTGGAGAATAGCTGCAGGGAAGCAGATCTCGTTGGTAGTTGGGTTATAATAAGCATTGATAGTCTGAGGAGTCATTCCCCATTCAGTCTTATCTACCGGCTTGTTCACCTTGCGGGCGATGGCATCCTTGGTAAAGAACTCAGAGATATTTGCCATATTCTCGTAGAGAGAGAGGCTGTCATCTACCTGCAATCCGCTATAGTCCTTCCACTTGTCAGGATAACCTATCTTGATGATGAAGTTCTCCAGCTTATCCTTAGCCTGTGCCTTGGTAGCAGCACTCATCCAGGTAGCCTCGTCGATGCGCTGTGAAAGCGCAGTCTGGAGATTGTGAACCAAGTCGAGCATACGCTTCTTGCTGCTCTCCGGGAAGTACTTCTCTACGTAAATCTTTCCGATAGCCTCGCCCAACACACCGCTCACGGTACTTACGGCACGCTTCCAGCGAGGACGATCCTGCTGAACACCGCTCATTACCTTGCTCAACTCAAAGGATACGGCACGGAAATCATCGCTCAATACGCTGGTTGCACCAGAAATCACCTTGATCTCTGCGTATGTCTTCAGATCATCCAGAGAGGTCTCTGCGAGAATCTTCTCAACCTCGTGGATTGGTTCAGGCTGACCCACGCAAATTTCCTTGAAAGCAGGGAAACCGGATGCCAGGAACACATTGCCCCAGTCGATGCCAGGATAATCGAGCACGAGCTGGTTGTAGGTCATCTTGTGATAGTTCTTGTCGATGTCGCGGAGCTGTACCTGACTATAGCTTGCCTTAGCGATGCGGGTCTCGATAGCCATCACAGCCTCCATCTTCTTCCGGGCGGTAGCCTCGTCGTTGCCTACCATCTGAAAGAGCTTCTTCATATAAGCCTTGTATGCATCACGAATCTTCTTGGTCTGCTCGTCATCGTTTACATAGTAATCGCGTACACCAAGACCGAGACCACTCTGTCCTACCTCAACGAGGTTGTTGGCGGCATCACGAAGGTCGGCGCCCACACCGATGCCATACATCATGGTACTCTCGCCACGGAAATCGAGCTGAGCGGTAACGAGCTGATACTCTCTGCGGTCCTTGATGGCTGCAATGCGGTCGAGAGTTGGCTTGATAGGTGCCCATCCCTCCTTGTTCAGGCGAACGCTGTCCATACGGAGGTTGTAGAGCGAACCGATCTTCTGTCCGAGTGACCCCTTCTGCTGTGGCTTGGAAGCATATTCAAGGATGATGTCCTGGATGCGCTTCTGGTTCTGCTCAAAGAGATCGGTGAAAGCACCATTGTCGGTATGCTCGGCATCGAGTGGATGATTCTTCATCCAGTTGCCTGCGGCATAGCGATAGAAATCATTACCCGGCTTGATGGTCAAGTCCATGTTGGTCTTGTCAATACCGGAGCCCAACTTCTCCTGCTGGGCAAAAGCAGTTGTTGCACTGAGCAACAATGCTGCAAATAATACTTTTGTTCTCATTATTGTTTGTATTTAACTGTTTCTTTTTTTATAAGGGCGAGACCTGCAAATGTCAGGGCGCCATTCAGCATCAGAAGCTCATAGCCGAACTTATAGCCCACATACTGCGAGGTAAGGGTATCGATGGCGAAGCAGATGAGCGGACTGGCGATGCAGACCCATGGCGACCAGCGGTCGTTTACCTGACGCTTGGTGAGCAGACTGAAGGCAAACAAACCCAACAGCGGACCGTAAGTATAAGAGCAGAGGATGTAGATGGCATCTATCACGCTCGTAGAATTAATCGCCTTGAAAGCAATGATGAAGAGCATGAACACCAAAGCTACCGCCAAATGCATCTGCTTGCGGAGCTTCATATCATCCTTCTTGCCCAGAATATCCACGCACAGACTCGTAGTAATCGCGGTCAATGCTGAATCGGCACTGGAGAAACTTGCCGCAACAATGCCAATGGTAAACAAGACCACCACCAGGTTTCCCATCGCCCCTGAAGCCGCAAACATCGGCAACAGATCATCAGGAGCATCAGGCAAAGCCACTCCCTGTTTCTGAGCCAGCATTACCAGCAACACCCCCAGACTCAGGAAAAGCAGATTGGCAGGCACAAAGGCAAAACCATAGCTGCAAACATCCTTCTGGGCCTCACGGAGCGACTTGCAGGTAAGATTCTTCTGCATCATGTCCTGATCAAGACCGGTCATCACAATCACTACAAAGACACCGCTGAGGAACTGTTTCCAGAAATTCTGTTTCGACATCCAGTCATCAAAGACAAAAATACGGGAATGACTGTCGTGAGCAATCGCAGTGATCGTTTCGGAAGGAGTCATGCCCAACGCCGACATCACCTGAAAGATAATGAGGACGAGCGCCGCAAACATACAGAGCGTCTGAAAGGTATCCGTCCACACCAGCGTCTTGATGCCACCCTTGCGCGTATAAAGCCAGATAAGCAGTACCATGACAGGAACCGTGACCCAGAACGGAACACCAATCCCATTGAGCACGAAACGCTGCAAGAGGATACAGACGACAAAGAAACGGACCGCCGCACCCGTCATCTTGGACAAGAGGAAGAACGAAGCTCCAGTCTTATACGAACGTTCCCCCAACCGCTGCTGCAGATAACCGTAAATCGTAGTGAGATTATACCGGTAATAGATAGGAAGCAAAAGAAAGGCAACCAGGAAATAACCCAGGATGAAACCGATGCACATCTGAAGGTAGGTCATATCCGTTCTCATCACCATGCCCGGCACACTGACGAAAGTGATGCCCGAAATAGACGCTCCCACCATACCGAAAGCAACCATATACCAAGGCGAACGGCGGTTAGCACGATAGAAAGTTTCATTACTTGCCATATTACGGGCAGTAAGATGACTGAAGAGCAGCAGCACACAGAAGTATGCCAGAACTGTGATAACGATAGCCATATTCTCTTAGATTTACATAAAAACAAAAAACCTCCGAGATCACTCTCGAAGGTTTCTGCGGTGCGTACGAGACTCGAACTCGTGACCTCCTGCGTGACAGGCAGGCATTCTAACCAACTGAACTAACGCACCATTATTATTATGGAGGAGTCGAAATGTTCAAATGAAATTAGCGGTGCGTACGAGACTCGAACTCGTGACCTCCTGCGTGACAGGCAGGCATTCTAACCAACTGAACTAACGCACCAAACTATTTTGGCAAACCTGTAAGATGATTTTGAGCGGTGCGTACGAGGCTCGAACTCGTGACCTCCTGCGTGACAGGCAGGCATTCTAACCAACTGAACTAACGCACCAAACATGAAATCAAATTGAATGTCTTAGCACTCATTTTTCATTTGCGAGTGCAAAGGTACTACTTTTTTTTGGTTCTACCAAATTTTTATGCAACTTTTTTACAGAAAATATTGAAAAAACATCGCATCCTCATATCCAACTTGGCTACAAAGCCATTGTTTCAGGACATTATTCCCCTCAAATCCAACAGATTGCAGCATTTTAGCCGCTTTTTGGTTTCTGATACCTACAATAGCATAAATCTGCTGAAGATGAAGTACATTCCGAGCATATTGCAACAAGCGTGACACAGAAGCCTTCGCGTAACCCTGCCCCTGAAACTCCTTTTTGATGACAATTCCGAGTTCGGCACGGTGATGACGGGGATCAAAATCTGTAAGATCCAGGATGCCCACCTGCTCATTCTGCTCATTCTCTACTATCAGGCGCACCTGATTGTCTACATAAATATCTGCCGAAGCACTGGTTATATAGTCGAGCAGCACCCGGCGCGAATATGGAACATTGGAAACACCCAGTTCCCAAAGCCGATCATCATTCTCTATCTGGTAGAGAAAATCAAGATCTTCCAACTCTAAAGCACGTAATCGAATATTCGGTTCTTTCATAAACTACACTTATTAATAATGTACGCGCGTACCTTATAATATAGAAATAAATCTATCCTTATAAATAACCAAATTCATCCTTATCCATCACCTCCCTATCCGTAATCACCTTACCGATGACCTTCGTATAGGTAGCCAGTTTGATATTCTCGTCAGACCGCTGCGCAAGCTGATGCAGCATCTCTTCATAGCTCATCTCGTCAGCATCAAACAATACCTGGTTTGACAGGTCGACATGAGAAGGAGAAAAGAATCCCAGACTCTTTCTGATTTTCGCAGTCATCATCTGCGTAAAGGCTACAGAGGCACGGGCATAGATGGCAAATTTGACAGGAATACTCAAGAGATGCGACATACCCGAATAATGTTTACGGAAGAAGATAAGCATCGCCTCATAAAACACATGAACATAGCGGAAGCTCGACTTCTGAGTACTTTCACCTTTGTAATGCAGGATATCTACAGGCAGATAATAGTTCTGATAACCACCCTTCAAGATACGGTAAGAAAGATCAATATCCTCGCCATACATGAAGAAATCCTCATCCAGCAACCCCACCTTCAGCAAGGCTTCACGACGAATCATACAGAAAGCACCGCTCACAACCTCTATCTTTGCCGGCTTATCCCATGGAAGATAACCCATGTAATAATGACCGAAACTGCGATGCTGAGGAAAACGGCTGCACAACCCCATCATCTTATAGAAAGCCACCATCGGAGAAGGCAATCCTCTCCTACTCTCAGGAGCTGGTTTGCCATTGGCTCCCAACATCCTTACACCCAGAGCACCGGCATCAGGATGAGAATGCATAAAACTGACAGCATCCTTGAGAACATGCTCACCGATAATGGTATCCGGATTCAGCAAAAGAACCAAATCACTCTCGCTCTTGCGGATAGCAAGATTGTTGGCACGGGCAAATCCGTTATTATGCGTACAGGCTACAACATGGAGATTAGGATATCGGGAAGCCGGGAAACAATGTTCGAGATATTCCACCGTTCCATCCTGAGAATGATTATCAACCACGATAATCTCTGCCGTATCGCCACTTGCATCACCCAGCTGCCCACACTCCAACACGCCGATAGCTTTCTCTACCGAACGCAGACACTGGGCAAGATAGTACTTCACATTATAGCTTACTATGACAACACTGAGTTTCATATCGAATATCAAATATTAGATACTGAGAGTTTAACCTTCCGCCTCTGTTGTTTCTTCTTCACATCTTCCGACAGAAGGATAAACAAAGAAGAGACAGAGAAAAAGGATGATAGCCATATATCCAAAAGCAGGCGCCATCGTCTGATAATACATAAACGTATTGATCAGCATTGGCAAGCAGAGCATATTCAGACGGGCAGTGCCCAGAGGAAGAAGTGCATCTCCCTTACGGGTTACCAACTGACGGTGAATGGCCTTGAAACTGAAGAGTTTGAGCGCCAAAGGAATAACGGCAATGGTAAGAAACTCCATCGCTACGGTAATCACATAGACCAACGTGACATCACCTGCCAGATTAGTAGGTTCCAGAATTTCTGTCTCATAGAGCAAGACCAGCAGGAATCCTACCAACAGGACAAAGAGAAAATTGGTCATCAATATTCGTTGTACTTGTTTGATTTTCATTTTGTTGTCTTTTGTTATTGTCCAAATGGAGTTCTGTTCAGAATACTCCGTCCGAGGGTAACCTCATCTGTATACTCCAATTCATCACCCACTGAGATACCACGGGCGATAACAGAGAGTTTAACAGGATAATCAGCAAGTTTACGGGAGATATAGAAGTTGGTAGTATCACCCTCCATCGTACTGCTGAGAGCAAAAATCACCTCCTTCACCCCACCTTCAGCCACACGCTGAACCAGCGATTCTATCTCTATATCCGAAGGACCAATACCATCCATCGGCGAAATGATGCCGCCCAAGACATGATAGAGTCCGTGAAACTGCTGCGTGTTTTCTATCGCCAGTACATCCTGCACATTCTCGACAACACAGATGGTAGAAGCATCGCGCCGGGAATCAGAACAGATCGGACAGACATCAGTATCGCTGATATTATGACAAACTCTGCAGTATTTCACTTCACGCCGCATCCTGGAAATGGTATCAGCAAAGAGTTCCACATCCTCACTCTTACGCTTGAGCATAAAAAGTACAAGGCGCAAAGCTGTTTTGCGCCCTATACCTGGCAATTTAGAAAACTCCGCCACTGCCTTTTCCAACAAAGTCGAAGAAAACTGTTGTTGCATCTTAGCAGTTTAGAGATAAATACCAATACCCAGTTTCAAACCTACGGTAGAATAATCTACATGCTTCTTGAAACTCTGATCGTAGTAGATAGCTGGCTCGAGGGTAACCGACTTGCCGAGGAAGAAAGCATAACCTACCTCTACCCCTGGCATGAAATCATTATAACCTCCTGAATGAGCCAACTTTACGCCGCCACCCAGATACAGACCATTCTGCTCGATATAATAACGTGCCTGGGCACCGACAGAGAAATAATCCTTCACGCCTTCAAGACCAGAATGATTATATTCTACCTGCCCCAACAGCATCCAGTCGTCGTCTACGAAGTATCCTGCCTTAGCCTGAATACCGAGATTGAGGTCCTGAGAGCCATTATAACTCAAGTTTAAGCCCGTCATCGACGCACCTATATACTGTTTTCCACTTTCAAACTGAGCATGGGCAGCTGTCGAAACGACAAGTGCCAATGCTGCAATAGCTATTTTTTTCATTCGTATCATATAAATTTACGTATATTGATTAATACTTATATATAAATCTATTGTTTCTTCTGATAACTGCGATACCAACCCAGGAACCATACCAAGGCAATCACCAGAATGATGACACTGCCCGTATAAGCCAAGCTCTCACCCAAAGCCAAAGCTGTTGGCGAAATGAGCAGGAAGGTTGAACATATCACGGTCATAAACAAGGCAGGAACCAGCGTCATCACAAAAGGCTTCTTCTGCTGTACCAGATAAACCGTCAATGTCCAGAGAGTGAACACAGAAAGCGTCTGGTTAGCCCAGCCGAAATACTGCCAGATGATATTGAAACCATCAGGATTCTCCATCTGCCAAACCAGAATGCCCACCGTAAGAGCAAACAACGGAGCGCAGATATAAAGACGCTTGCGCATTGAGCGCTGCTCCAAACCGATAAACTCAGCGATAATCAGACGGGCACTTCTCAAAGCCGTATCGCCACTGGTAATAGGCGCTGCAACAACACCCAGCAGAGCCAGGATTCCACCAGCCACACCCAACCAGCTGGAACATACTATCTTAACAACGGTAGGCGCATCGAAGTTCTGGATAAGCGACTTGCCGCCATCAAACTGAGCAATAAACTGCTGAGCCGCCTCAGGACTTACGCATTCACGCCATCCACCATAGTAGAAGAAATACATGGAAACCGTAGCCCATATCAAGGCAACAACACCTTCTGTAATCATGGCACCATAGAAAATAGGGCGTCCCATCTTCTCATTCTTCATGCATCGGGCCATGAGCGGACTCTGCGTAGCATGGAAACCACTGATGGCACCACAGGCTATCGTGATAAAGAGGCAAGGGAAAATCGGACTCTTCTGTACAAAAGACTCCGTTCCCAACCAAGCCGGATTCTCATTGAGATTGCAACTCTGCAAATTGCTCCAGAGTTCAGGCAATGAAGGCCACTTCACAAAGAGAACTATCATCAGAGCACCCGCCATAAAGAGAAGCGAGAAGGCAAAGAGCGGATAAATCTTTCCGATAACCTTATCGATAGGCAGTAATGTAGCAATGACGTAATAAACGAAAATCACCACAATCCAAAACATCTGGCTGCCCCAGAATGCATCCGTATTACAAATGCCACTCATGATGATAGCCGGACTGTATACAAACACAGCTCCCACCATCATCAGCAAAAGTACCGAAAAGACCAACATCACTTTCTTGGTGCGTCCACCCAAATACTTACCTACCAATTCCGGCAAACCAGCTCCACCGTTACGGATACTGAGCATACCGCTCATGTAATCATGCATGGCTCCTGCGAAGATACACCCGAAGATAATCCACAGATAAGCCACCGGTCCGTACCAGGCACCCATAATGGCACCGAAGATAGGACCCGTTCCTGCAATGTTGAGGAACTGAATCATGAAGATCTTCCAACTAGGCAGTACCATAAAGTCGACCCCATCGGCTTTGGTCACTGCAGGCGTAGGGCGGTCATCAGGACCGAACACATGCGCCACAAACTTTCCATAAAGAAGGTAACCCAATACAAGGGCAACCAAACTAATAACGAAACTGACCATTTTTCTTTTATTGCTTAAAATTTTCTCTCTTTTCGGTGCAAAATGCACTTTATTTTAATATTTCAACCGCAAAAGTAATATTTTTATTTGAAATAAAAAAAAATATTGGTATCTTTGTTGCCAAATTGTAAGATTATGAAGAGATTTAAGATATTTTTTATCGTTTTATGCTCTGTTTTGGCCGCAAAAGCCCAGAGTATCGTGTTCAATAACCAGGTGCCGAAACATGAAGTAAGAGCTGTATGGCTGACAACCATAGGAGGTATCGACTGGCCACACTCTTATGCCCAGTCTTCTTATTCTGCCGAAAAGCAGAAAAAGGAACTGACGGATATACTGGACCGGTTACAGCAAGCTAAAATCAACACTGTACTGATACAGACCCGCGTAAGAGGTACCATGATTTATCCGTCGGCATACGAACCTTGGGATGGATGTCTGTCAGGATTTCCGGGCAGAAGTCCGGGCTATGATGCCCTGCAGTTTGCCATCGACGAATGCCATAAGCGCGGTATGGAACTGCATGCCTGGGTGGTAACCATCCCTGTAGGAAAATGGAACGCACTCGGCTGCAAAACCCTCAGACAGAAGATGCCGAAACTCATCAAGAAGATTGGAGCCGACGGATACATGGATCCGGAAAACAGTCGGACTGGTGATTATCTAGCAAACATCTGCAGGGAAATTACACATAAATATAATGTAGACGGTATTCACCTCGACTACATCCGTTACCCTGAAACCTGGAACATTAAAGTGAGCCGGGAACAGGGACGCCGGTATATCACCAACATCGTAAGAAAGATTCACGATGCAGTGAAGGCTGAAAAACCTTGGGTAAAGATGAGCTGCTCACCTGTAGGAAAGTATGATGACCTGAGCAGATACCGAAGTTTTGGCTGGAATGCATACACGAAGGTCTGCCAGGATGCACAGGGCTGGCTCAAGAGCGGTCTGATGGACGAGCTCTTCCCTATGATGTATTTCAAGAACGAACACTTCTATCCGTTTGCCATCGACTGGCAGGAACAGAGCCATGGCAAGATTGTGGTTCCAGGACTGGGCATCTACTTTCTCGATCCGAAAGAAGGAAAGTGGAACATCAATGACGTGACGGCAGAAATGTACCATATCCGAAACCTCGGAATGGGATATGCATTCTTCAGAAACAAGTTCCTCCTGGACAACAAACAGGGTATCCTCGACTTTACCCAACGTTTCAATCCATACCCATCATTGGTTCCGCCGATGACTTGGGCAAGCAAGAACCAACCAGAACAGCCACAACAATTATCAGTAATCACCACCGATAACAAGGTATCAGTTTCCTGGAGCAATCCTTCAAACTATACGGATGGCACTAAAATCGCAACCCCTTATATATATAATAATGTATACGCGAGCAAGAAATATCCGGTAGACATCACCGATGCACGCAACCTGGTTGCCGCACGAATCATAGGAAATTCGTTCAAAATAGAAAATTCTGATGCAAAACATCTGTTTGTTGCCGTAACTTCAATGGACGGATATGGCATAGAAAGCCAGCCGACCCAAGAAAAAGAGGAAGAAAATCCACTTTTTGCCCAAAGCACAGGAGCTGCGAAATTACTCAAATGTGACGGAAAGAAGGTATATCTAGCAGAAACCACAAAAAATCTCGTTTTTGACGTTCTGATGGTCGAAACCCTGCAAGGATGCGATATTCTGCACCTCCATGCAAAAGATAACACGCTAGATGTTAGAAACTTAAAGGAGGGTATCTACCGCGTGGTAAGCATCAACAAGAAGGGGTATAGACATACATTAGGAACCTTCAAGATGAAGAAAAATTGATTTTTTTCGAAAAAAGTTGCGAAAAAATTTGGTGGAATCAAAAAATAGTAGTACCTTTGCACTCGCAATTCAGAAATGAGGCTTTTAAATGTTGCACCCTTAGCTCAGTTGGTAGAGCAACTGACTCTTAATCAGTGGGTCTAGGGTTCGAATCCCTAAGGGTGTACAAAAGATAAGAATTGGCTCCGTAGCTCAACTGAATAGAGCACTTGACTACGGATCAAGAGGTTCAAGGTTTGAATCCTTGCGGAGTCACTCTCCTATCAAAGCTTCACTGAAACAAACGGTTTTGGCTCCGTAGCTCAACTGAATAGAGCACTTGACTACGGATCAAGAGGTTCAAGGTTTGAATCCTTGCGGAGTCACCAACAAACAGTTGCACCCTTAGCTCAGTTGGTAGAGCAACTGACTCTTAATCAGTGGGTCTAGGGTTCGAATCCCTAAGGGTGTACAAAAAGAGCATTTCTTAACAGAAATGCTCTTTTTTGTTTTATATTTCTCCCTACCATTTAATATCACCTTTAAATATCACTTTATATCTCTTTAAATATCAATATAAAAAAAGTTGCAGCCATCCAAAGTTTACACCCAGACAACCGCAACCAATTTACCAATCAAAAATATCTAAAATCTCATCCCGTCATCATCATACAACTCTACTATCAACAGAAGAGCCAGTAAAGAACTGCCAGCACGGCTATCATAACAACAGCTACCATTGCTTTAATCATGCAGGTAGCCACCTTCTTTAAGACAAACAGTCCTACAACAAGGACTACCAATACCAGCGCATAATATCCAAAATCATTCATATCACATTATTATATAGTATAAACTACCAAATTATATAGTATAAACTACCAATCAGTATTCATCACCCTATTAACGATCATTTTTTAATGCCCTACGGAATTCAGCCGGTATCGGAGTTTCAAATTCCATAGGCTGATGCGTTACGGGATGATAGAAACACAGCACATAGGCATGCAGGCACAAGCGCTGGCATGGATCATCACCATTACCATACTTGATGTCACCACACACCGGATGCCCCATATCAGCCGTATGAACACGAATCTGATTCTTACGGCCCGTTTCGAGTTTGAACTCCACCAGAGAATGAGCCGTTGTACGCTCTAATGTATGGAAATGGGTAACAGCATACTTGCCGCCATTATCCGTATCACTGCTGTAAGTAATATAAGCCTTGTTATCTTTCAGCCAGTTGGCAACGGTACCTTCATCTTCTTCCATCTCTCCGGAAACCAGAGCCACATATCTACGGTCGTACACATTATGATGCCAATCATCCTCCAAAGCCAACTCCGTCTGCTTATCCTTGGCATAAATCATCAAGCCCGAAGTATCACGATCCAGTCGGTGGACTACATGCGCCTGGCAGTTCTGGCGAGTCTTATGAAAATAATCATCAAGCACCGTTTTCACATTCAAAGTAGAATGACCGGCTGCCATACTCAATATACCAATGTTTTTCTCGACAACAATCAGATATCTGTCTTCATAAACAATCTTAAGATATCTGCTTTTAAATACCTCCTGATTCTTCTTTGTCTTGCTCACACTCACCTTCATACCCGGCTTCAGGGCATAATCAAACTGGGTAATGGTTTTGCCATTTACCTTGATTCCCCTACCCTGCAGAGTCTGCTTCACCTTAGTCTTGCTAGGTCCCTTCACATTCTCCATCAGCCATTCCAGCAACGGAGCAGGTTTTTCTACCTTGTAATGCTCATATTCATTTGGGTTTCCGTAGCCATAAGCATTATTGGTATGCTTATTAAAATTTCCTTTTCTATTTTGTTGTCTCATATTGTTATCGATATCATTTTCTTAACATGAAAAACACAGAATCAATGCTGCATTTTCTCAGTTTCAGCCTACAAAAGTAAGACTTTTCTGCAAAATAACAAAAAGCCACCATGTTTTTAACTAAAAATTAGTAACTTTTGCCAATAAATCATTGTGTTTCAAATATTTTTTTGTAATTTTGCAGCTGAATTAAAGATATAATCAGAATAAAAGATATTTAGGAACAAATAATGATTACAGTACAAAATCTTGCGATCCAATTCGGAAAGAGAGTGCTTTACAAGGATGTAAACCTCAAGTTCACTCATGGTAATATTTATGGTATCATCGGTGCTAACGGCGCCGGAAAATCTACTTTCCTCCGCGCTATCAGCGGCAACCTTGAACCAAACAAGGGTACAGTAGAAATGGGACCAGGCGAGCGCCTTTCTGTCTTGGAACAGGACCACTTCAAATATGACGATTTCCGCGTGATGGATACCGTTCTGATGGGCCATCAGCCATTATGGGAAAACATGAAGGAGCGCGAGCGCCTCTATGCTAAGCCAGAGATGACAGAAGAAGATGGTAACCTCGCTGCTGAGCTGGAGCTCAAGTTTGCAGAAATGAATGGTTGGGAGGCTGAAAGCAATGCCGCACAACTTCTGCAGAACCTCGGCGTAAAGGAAGACCGCCACGACAAACTCGTTGGAGATCTCTCTAATACAGAGAAGGTGCGCGTGATGCTGGCAAAGGCACTCTTCGGCAACCCAGACAACCTCCTTCTCGATGAGCCTACCAACGACCTCGACCTCGACACTGTTGAGTGGCTGGAAGACTATCTCAGCAACATTGAACAGACCGTACTCGTAGTATCTCACGACCGTCACTTCCTCGATGCTGTAAGTACCCAGACCGTAGATATCGACTTCGGTAAGATTACGATGTTTGCAGGTAACTACTCTTTCTGGTATGAGAGTTCTCAGTTGGCTCTCCGCCAGGCTCAGAACCAGAAGATGAAGGCTGAAGAGAAGAAGAAGCAGCTGGAAGAATTCATCCGCCGATTCTCAGCTAACGTTGCCAAGAGTAAGCAGACAACATCCCGCAAGAAGATGCTGGAGAAACTGAACGTTGAAGAAATCCGTCCTTCAAGCCGTAAATACCCAGGCATCATCTTCCAGATGGACCGTGAACCAGGTAACCAGATTCTGGAGGTAGAGGGACTGAAAGCATGCGACGAAGACGGAACAGTGCTCTTCGACAATGTAAACTTCAACATAGAAAAGGGCGAGAAGGTAGTATTCCTCTCTCACAACCCTAAGGCGATGACCGCACTCTTCGAAATCATCAACGGCAACCGAAAGGCTGACGCAGGTGACTACAAGTGGGGTGTTACTATCACAACAGCTTATCTCCCACTCGATAATACAGAATTCTTCCAGAGCGACAAGAACCTGGTAGACTGGTTGAGCCAGTATGGTCCAGGTAACGAAGTTGCCATGAAGGGCTACCTCGGAAGAATGCTCTTCAGCGGCGAAGAAGTACTGAAGAAGGTAAATGTCCTCTCCGGAGGTGAGAAGATGAGATGTATGATTGCACGCATGCAGTTGCAGAACGCCAACTGCCTGATTCTTGATACACCAACCAACCACTTGGACCTGGAGAGTATTCAGGCATTCAACAACAACCTGGTAGGTTTCAAGGGCAATATCCTCTTCTCCAGCCACGACCACGAATTCATCAACACCGTGGCAAACCGCATCATCGAGCTCACTCCATCAGGCACCATCGACAAGCTCATGTCTTATGATGAGTATATCTACGATGAAGCTATCAAGGAGCAGAAGGCTAAGATGTACGGATTCTAAACAGAAAGTTATTCTGCTGTTAAACAGCAACCACAAATTATCTTATAATTTAATAGTGCCAATTCGATGAGAATCGGGTTGGCACACTTTTTGTCAAACAACCAATAACAAGAATTATCATGTTTAAAAAAATTAAGACTATGTCAAAAGAAAAAGAAATCAATATAGAGGACGGAAACGTTCAGGAGACTGTTCAGAATGAAAATAATGAGCAGACAACTCAAAATGAAAATACTGAGGAAAATCAGAATACTGACAACAAGGCAGAAGAAGGTGACAACAATACAGACGCTGCTGACAAGAAGGCAGAAGAGATTGATCCTTTAACAAAAGCACAGCAAGAGGTGGAGGAACTCAAGAAACAGTTGCTCTATAAGACTGCTGAGTTTGAGAATTACCGCAAGCGTACCCTCAAAGAGAAAGCAGAACTGATTTTGAATGGCGGCGAGAAGACTGTAGCTGCTATTCTGCCTATTCTCGACGACTTTGAGCGTGCCATCGCTGACAAGAGCGAAGACCCTAAGGCTATCAAGGAAGGTGTCCAGATGATTTTCAACAAGTTCGTAAAGACACTCGAAGGTCTTGGCGTTAAGAAGATTGAAACCAACGACAAGGATTTCGATGTAGATTTCCACGAGGCTATTGCTATGGTTCCGGGAATGGGCGATGACAAGAAGGGAAAGATCATTGACTGCGTCCAGACAGGTTATACGATGAACGACAAGGTGATTCGCCATGCCAAGGTAGCTGTAGGTCAGTAAGAAAGAAATATCAAGAATTATTTTTCAAAATCCAGAACATTCCATTAGAATTCTGCAAGAAAATTCAATATTTGAAATAAGTAAATGGCTAAGAGAGACTATTATGAGGTGCTGGGCGTAGACAAGTCGGCATCAGAAGACGAAATAAAGAAGGCGTATCGAAAGATAGCCATTAAGTATCATCCAGACCGCAACCCTGGCAACAAAGAGGCGGAAGAGAAATTCAAGGAAGCTGCCGAAGCTTACGAAGTTCTCCACGATGCCCAGAAGCGCCAGCAGTATGACCAGTTTGGTTTCGACGGGCCACAAGGTGGATTCGGCGGATTCGGCGGTGGTGCCAGCATGGACATGAACGACATCTTCTCTATGTTTGGAGATATCTTTGGCGGACACGGCGGTTTCAGCAGCTTTGGTGGCGGCGGTTTCGGTGGCGGCTCACAGAAGCGGGTTTACCAGGGTGGCGACCTTCGCGTAAGAGTAAAACTGACTCTCCAAGAGGCAGCAACAGGTGTTACCAAGCGCTTCAAGATTCGCAAGGATGTAACTTGCTCTGCATGTCACGGAACAGGTTGCGAAGGTGGTGCCCAGCCAGAAACATGTCCGGAATGTCATGGAAGCGGCTATGTCTTAAAAACGGTGCGCAGCATGTTCGGCATGATGCAAACTCAGGCTGCATGTACAAAGTGTGGCGGTGAGGGAACTATCATCAAAAACAAATGTAAGGAATGCGGTGGCGACGGAATCGTGAAGGGCGAGGAACTCGTAGAAATCAATATCCCTGCAGGTGTCGACAACGATATGGTTGTTACCGTTGAAGGAAAGGGTAACCAAGGCAAGCACAATGGTCTCTACGGAAACCTACAGGTAATGGTAAGCGTAGAAAAGAACGATGATTTCGAGCGTGTTGGTCAGGACTTATACCATAATCTTGTTCTTGACTTTGCAACTGCCACTTTGGGTGGCGAGGTAGAAGTCCCTACCTTGGATGGTAAGACGAAGATCAAAATAGAACCAGGCACACAACCAGGCAAACAGATTCGTTTGCGTGGCAAAGGTATGCCGGCTATTAAGGGATATGGTTATGGCCGTGGTGATATTATCGTCAATATTACCGTTTTCATCCCTACATCTCTGACCAAAGAAGAAAAGAATCTTGTTGTGAAATTCAAGGAATGCGATAATTTCAAAGCAGATAATGCAGAGAAGAAATCTCTCTTTGAAAGTTTCAAGAATCTCTTTAAAAAATAAACTGTAAAGAGCAATCCCCGAAGAGGGCGAACTATCTTCGAAAGAACGGTTCGCTCTTTTCGGGGATTATCTGTATATATAATAAGGTATAACATGAATTATCAAGAAACTGTTGAATATCTTTTCACCAGCACGCCGGTTTTTGAAAAGATTGGAGCCAAGGCATACAAACCTGGGCTTGATACGATGTATAAAATGGATGAACACTTCGGACATCCTCATAACCAATATAAATGTATCCATATTGCAGGAACCAACGGAAAAGGTTCATCATCCCATACACTTGCTGCAATCCTGCAGAGCCAGGGCTATAAGGTCGGTCTGTTCACATCTCCACATCTTGTAGATTTCAGAGAACGCATTCGCGTAAATGGTGAGATGGTAAGCGAAGAGTATGTAATCGACTTTGTAGAAAACAACCGGAAATTCTTCGAACCGCTACATCCTTCGTTCTTTGAACTGACCACCATGATGGCATTTCAGTATTTTGCAGAACAAAAGGTAGACTTTGCCGTCATCGAAGTTGGATTGGGAGGAAGACTGGATAGTACCAACATCATCACTCCTATCCTATCCGTTATCACGAATATCAGTTTTGACCACACCCAATTCCTCGGGAATACACTCGGCGAGATTGCAGGCGAAAAGGCGGGTATCATCAAGCCACAGATTCCTGTCGTTATTGGCGAATGGAACGAAGAGACCCAACCTGTGTTCATCAAGAAAGCCCATGAGCAGAATTCTCCTATCCATTTTGCACATGCAACTGACGCAGACATGAACTTCGAACTGAAAGGCAACTATCAGAAAAAGAACTTCTGCACCATATCCGCAGCCGTAGAATGCCTGAAGGAAGAAGGAATAGAAATCAAAGATGAAAGCATAAAAAACGGCTTCGAACATGTATGCGAGCTGACAGGCTTACGTGGCAGATGGGAAAAACTCAACGAGCACCCTCTCACCATCTGTGATACGGGACATAACCTTGCCGGATGGGAGTATCTGGAACCTCAGATTGCATCCGTCAAAGCCGATACGAAACATATTGTCTTCGGAATGGTTGACGACAAAGATGTAGAGCATGTAATGGGACTATTAGAAAAGTTGCCAAAAGAAAGCACGATTTTCTATTGGACACAGCCATCAACCAAAAGAGCGATTCCTGTAGACAAATTATACGGATACTCACAAAAGCACGGCTTAAACGGAACATGCTATCAAACTATCGCACAGGCATTTAACAAAGCAAAAGCAAACGCAAAAAAAGATGATTTTATCTTTATTGGCGGATCAAGTTACGTCGTTGCCGATTTGCTATCAGAATCGTTTTAGGATTTTTTAAATCAAAAAGTTCATAAAATATTTGTAATACTCATTTTTTTTTAGTTACTTTGCAGTACATTACTTAAACCAAAGTAAGGTAACTAAAAAAAGTGAGATATTATGAATACAGAACCAGCAAATAAGTGTGGTTTGAAAAGAGAAGATTTTCAGACCACAGTGAATGGCAAGAAGACTGATCTCTTCGTGTTAAGAAACAAGCAAGGCAACGAAGTTGCAGTGACTAACTATGGTGGAGCAGTCGTAGCCATCATGATGCCAGACAAGGATGGCAACTATGCCAACCTCATCCAAGGCCATGACAACATACAGGACGTCATCAACTCGCCAGAGCCATTCTTGAGTGTGCTCATCGGTCGTTATGGCAACCGTATTAAAGAAGGCAAGTTCATACTTCACGGCAAGGAGTATCAATTAGCATGCAACGATGGTCCCAACCACCTGCATGGTGGACCTACAGGTTTCCACACCAAAGTTTGGGATGCAACCCGCATGAGTGATAGCGCTGTCGTATTGAAATACACGAGCCCTTATGGTGAAGAAGGCTTCACTGGTGAGTTGACAGTTTGGGTAGCTTACACATTGACCGACGACAATGAGTTCGTTATCAAGTATCAGGCTACAACCAACAAGACAACCATCTGCAACCTGACACATCACGCTTTCTTCTCAATCCAGGGTATTGCTAATCCTACCCCAACAGTTGACAATATCATCTGTGAGGTGAACGCAAACTACTATCTCCCTATCGATAAGTATTCTATCCCTACAGGTGAGATTTTGAAGGTTGAGGGCACACCATTCGATTTCCGTACACCAAAGCCAATTGGTCAGGACATCAATGCAGACAACGAGCAGATCAAGAATGGTCAGGGCTATGACCACAACTATGTATTGAACAAGACAGAAGAAGGTGAGTTGAGTTTCGCTGCCCGTATAAAAGACCCTGTAAGCTGCCGTACCATGGAGGTTTATACCACAGAACCAGGTTTGCAGATGTACACAGGTAATTTCCTTGCAGGTATCTCAGGACAGTTTGGTGCAACATTCCCACGTCGCAGTGCAGTCTGCTTCGAGGCACAGAAGTTCCCAGACACTCCAAATCACACCTATTTCCCAAGTTGCAGATTAAATCCGGGTGAAACATACATCCAGAAGACAATCTATAAGTTTGGAATTGACAAATAAATCAGAATAAATCATGGAGCAGGTACTCTAAACAGCACTTGCTCCATTTTCGCGCTTGAATGACAAAACCCATCCAGCGCGACAACAATCTTAAAGAGAAGTCTTAACGTCTTTAAAGAAGAAACAACCTCTTTAGAAGAAAAGAGTAGCAACCTCTTTACCATAAAAGAGAATCAATAACCTCTTCAAAAAGAGTATAAACAAGCTTTTCGCAAATAATAATAACAAATAACAATATCAACTATCAAAAAAATGGAAAACCAAAGTAAAAATGGCAATATCATCGCCATTATCACGATGATGTTCCTCTACGCCATGATTTCGTTCGTAACGAATTTGGCTGCTCCTATCGGAGTTATTTGGAAAAATGTATTCGCTGACAGCGGAAGTGCTAACATGATCGGTATGTTGGGTAACGCCATGAACTTCTTGGCTTACCTCTTCATGGGTATCCCTGCAGGTAAGTTGCTCACCAAGATCGGTTACAAGAAGACCGCCCTCACCGGTATCGCTACCGGATTCGTAGGCGTGCTCATCCAGTTCCTTTCAGGTAATTTCGGTGCCGACATCTCAGGCTTCGCCGTTTACCTCTTCGGTGCGTTCATCTCAGGTTTCGCAGTTTGTATTTTGAATACTGTTGTAAACCCAATGTTGAACCTCATCGGTGGTGGTGGTAACCGCGGTAACCAGTTGAACCTCATCGGTGGTACATTGAACAGTTTATCCGGAACTTTAACCCCAATGCTCGTAGGTGCCCTTATCGGTACTGTTACTGCTAATACAAAAATGGTAGATGTGAACCTCGTGCTTTACATTGCCCTTGCCGTATTCGCAGCAGCATTCGTTATCTTGAACTTCATCCCTATCCAGGATCCAGAGATGGGTAAGACTACAGACAAGACTGTATTCGAGCATTCACCATGGGCTTTCCGTCACTTCAACCTCGGCGTTATCGCAATCTTCGTTTATGTAGGTGTTGAGGTAGGCATTCCTGGAACATTGAACTTCTACATTTCTGATACAACAGCAAATGGTGGTGGTTTCATCAATGGTACAGCCTTGGCAAATGCAGCAGCTATCGGTGGTTTCGTTGCAGGTACATATTGGCTCCTGATGCTGGTTGGTCGTCTTTGTTCCAGTTTTATTGCTGACAAGGTATCTAGCCGCATGATGATGATGATTGCCAATGGTGCAGGTATGATTTTTATCGTCCTCGCCGTACTTCTCGGCAAGTCAACAACAGTAGAAATGCCTGTATTTACAGGTACATCATTCCAGATGGTAACAGTGCCTATCGCAGCCATGTTCCTGGTACTCTGCGGTCTCTGCACTTCTATCATGTGGTCTTCTATCTTCAACCTTGCTACTGAGGGTCTTGGCAAGTATACAGCCCAGGCTTCAGGTATCTTCATGATGATGGTAGTAGGTGGTGGATTGATGCCATTGGTACAGAACTTCATCGCAGACAACGCTGGCTATATGGCTAGTTACATTGTTCCTCTCATCTGTATGGCATACATGTTCTTCTATGCTGTAGCTGGTTGCAAGAACATCAACAAGGATATTCCTGTTGATTAATAACACGAAATAAATTAGCCCTAAGGCTTATATAGTCTTGGGGCTAAATCATATAATCAAATCTTTAGTAACAACACAACAAAAACTTAACTAATTATGGATATTGAAAAAGTAAGAAGCCGCTTCATCAAGCATTTCGATGGTAAAACAGGTAACATCTACATGTCACCAGGTCGTATTAACCTGATTGGCGAGCATACCGATTATAATGGTGGATTTGTTTTCCCTGGTGCAGTAGATAAGGGTATCATGGCAGAAATACGTCCTAACGGAACAGATACCGTCATGCTCTACTCTATCGACTTGAAGGACCGTGTAGAATTCAAGGTTAATGATCCTGAAGGTCCACGCGCTTCATGGGCACGTTACATCTATGGTGTTTGCCAGGAGATGAAGGCATTGGGCGTTGACGTAAAGGGTTTCAATGCAGCATTCTATGGTGATGTGCCTCTCGGTGCAGGTATGTCTTCTTCTGCTGCTCTTGAAAGCTGTTTTGCTTTTGCTTTGAACGACCTCTTTGGTGACAACAAGGTTTCTAAATGGGATCTCGTTCTCGCTGGTCAGGCTACTGAGCACAAGTATGTAGGTGTTAACTGCGGTATCATGGACCAGTTTGCTTCTGTTTTCGGCAAGGAAGGTAAGTTGATGCGCCTCGATTGCAACAGCCGCGAATTTGAATACTTCCCATTCGAGCCTAAGGGCTATAAACTCTGCCTGGTAAACTCTAAGGTAAAGCACGAGTTGGCAGGTTCTCCATACAACGACCGCCGCAACTCTTGCGAAAATGTTGTTAAGCACATTGCAGCAAAGCACCCAGAAGCTAAGTTCGAAACTCTCCGTGATTGCACATGGGAGCAGTTGGAAGAGGTTCGCGCTGAGGTAGGCGAAGAGGATTACAGCCGCGCTCACTTCGTATTGGGCGAGAAGGACCGCGTTTTGGCTGTCTGCGATGCTCTTGAGAAGGGCGACTATGAGACAGTAGGTCAGAAGATGTACGAGACTCACTACGGCTTGAGCAAGGAATACGAGGTAAGCTGCGAGGAACTCGACTTCTTAAACGATGTTGCTAAGGAGAATGGTGTTACTGGTAGCCGTATCATGGGCGGTGGCTTCGGTGGCTGCACCATCAACCTGGTAAAGGACGATATATACGACAAGTTCGTTGAGGACATTACAGCTAAGTTCACAGCTAAATATGGTCATGCTCCAGAGATTTACCCTGTAATAATCTCTGAGGGTTCTCACAAGGTTTGCTAATATATACATTATATATAATATAAGGAACTGCAGTTAGTATTGCTAACTGCAGTTTTTTTGTCCCAAATAAGACAAAAACAGGCGTTTTCATACAAATAGTGTTAAAAAGACACTTTAGAAGGAAAAAAGTTAGGGAAAACGCTTGCAGATTCGAAATAAAATTGTAATTTTACACCCAAAATGAATAGACAATAAAAAACAGCCTAAAAATGAGTACATTTAAGACCCTATTTATGGGAGTTGGTTTTGCGGCTATCGCTACCCTCTCAGCTTGTTCATCAAGCAGCAATGCAAGTCTCACACAATCTGGTTTGAATCCAGCAGATTTCGATTCAACAGTATTGGGCAAGAAGACTGAGTTAGTAACTCTCAAGAATGCAAACGGCATGGAAGTTTGCCTCACCAATTATGGTGGACGTGTCGTTTCCATTTCCGTTCCAGACAAGGACGGAAAGCCAACAGATGTAGTTCTTGGTTACGATAATATCCATCAGTATGCTGACACCCTTAACTCTCCTTCAGACTATGGTTCTTCTGTAGGACGTTATGCCAACCGTATCAAGGATGCTAAACTTTCACTTGCTGGTTCAACATACCAGTTGAAGGCAAATGATAATGGCAACTGCCTACATGGTGGTGGTGCTACAGGATGGTTGAACCAGGTTTACGACATTACAGAGAAGAACGACTCATCCGTTACCTTCATTATCAATGCGAAGGATGGCGAGAATGGTTTCCCTGGCAACGTAACAGCAACAGCTAAATATACAGTCAAGAGTGACAACACACTCGACATCGAGTTTGGCGCTACAACAGACAAAGAGACCGTTGTCAATATGACCAACCACAGTTACTTCAACTTGAATGGCGATCCATCTAAGGAAGGTTTCGATCAGATAATGTACATCAATGCAGATAAGTTTACTCCTGCAGATTCACTTTACATCCCAACTGGTGAAATCAAGAGTGTCGATGGAACCCCTATGGATTTCCGTAAACCTGCAGAAATCGGCAAGAAGGTTGATTATAACTTTGATCAGATTAAGAATGCCACAGGTTACGACCACAACTGGTGTTTGAACACATATAAGAATGGTAAGGGCGATGACAAAACAGTTTGCGCAAGCCTCTACTCACCAAAGAGCGGTATCCTTCTTGAAGTATTTACCAACGAGCCAGGCATTCAGGTTTACACCGGTAACTTCCAAGGCACAGGTATTGCCTGCAAGCATGGCATCAAGTATCCTAAACACGTAAGCGTTTGCTTCGAGAGCCAGAAATATCCTGATTCTCCAACCAAGATTGCTCAGGGTGTAAAGGATTGGACAGATGCCACATTGAAGCCAGGAGAGAAATACTATTCTCACCTCGCTTACAAATTCAGCGTTAAAAAGTAAGCGTAAGTTAGTTTAAAAGTCAGCGAACCGGCGGATAAAGTCCGCCGGAACAACTAACATCCAACAAGAAGTTTTCGCAATGACAAAAAAAACGAAATGTGCTGGATAAGAAACTAACATAATAAGCATTCAGTAAAAGAAAAGAATAAACAAATAATAATAAACAAACAATCTTATAGTAATTATGAATTGGAATTCAACAGAATTCGTATGGCTTGATTGGGCTATACTCGCCATTGGTGTTATCGGCGTAATTTGGGCTGTCTGGCACGCAATCGTGAAAGACAGAAAGGCTCAGAAAGGTGAAGACTCTTCTGCCTACCTCTTCGGTAAGGGTGAGCCATGGTATGTAATCGGTATGGCTATCTTTGCTGCCAACATAGGTTCTGAGCACCTCGTTGGTTTGGCTGGTACAGGTGCCAAGAGTGGTGTTGGTATGGCACACTGGGAGATGCAGGGCTGGATGATCCTCATCTTGGGTTGGCTGTTCGTACCTTTCTACCAGTTGCTCATTAACAAGATGGGTAAGATCATCACCATGCCAGACTTCCTGAAGTTCCGCTATACCCAGCGCACAGGTTCATGGCTCTCTATCATCACCCTCGTAGCTTACATCCTTACTAAGGTGAGCGTTACAGCCCTTACAGGTGGTATCTTCTTTGAATATCTTTGGGGCTTGAACTTCTGGGTTGGTGCCATCGGTCTGATTATCCTCACCACCATCTTCACCGTATTCGGTGGTATGAAGGGTGTGATGACATTGTCAACTATCCAGACTCCTATCCTCGTCATCGGTTCTTTCCTCGTACTCTTCCTCGGTCTCTCTACCCTTGGCGGTGGCAGCATAGCTGCTGGTTGGGCCGACATGATGGATTACTGCGGCAAGCTGAACAATGGTTATGGTACAACTCACATGTTCCACTGGGAGGCAGGTGACTCTATGTATCAGGAGTATCCTGGTTTCGTAGTATTCATCGGTGCAACCATCATCGGTTTCTGGTACTGGTGTACTGACCAGCACATCGTTCAGCGTGTACTCGGTCAGGTTCCTGGCGAGAGCAACGTAGAGGTTATGAAGCGTGCCCGCCGCGGTACTATCGCAGCCGGTTTCTTCAAGGTACTCCCTTGCTTCATGTTCCTCATCCCAGGTATGATTGCAGCCGCATTGGCTCAGAAGGGTGCCATCCAGATGAACGAGACTGATGCAGCCTTCGCCATCATGGTAAAGACCGTTCTTCCTGCAGGTATCAAGGGTATCGTAACCATCGGTTTCATCTGCGCACTCGTTGCTTCATTGGCAGCATTCTTCAATAGCTGTGCTACCCTCTTCACCGAGGACTTCTACAAACCATTGAAGAAGGGCATGTCTGAGGCTCACTACGTACTCGTTGGCCGTATCGCTACCGTAGTAGTTGTGGTTCTAGGTTTCGCATGGTTGCCAATCATGATGAAGATGGATACTTTGTACAACTATCTCCAGGGTATCCAGTCACTCTTGGCTCCAGCCATGGTAGCTGTATTTGCAATGGGTATCTTCTTCAAGAAGATTACTCCAAAGTCAGGTGAATATACCATGATTACAGGTTTCCTCATCGGTATGCTCCGCCTCGTTACCAACGTCATCACAGATACAGGTAAGGCTACAATGGATGGTGCATTCTGGGATTACACCGCATGGTTCTGGCAGACCAACTGGCTCGTATTCGAGTGCTGGTTGCTCGTATTCCTCATCATCTTCATGGTAGTAGTAAGCTGCTTCACTCCAGCTCCAAGCAAGGAGCAGGTAGAGGCAATCACCTTCACATCAGACTTCAAGAAGTCTATCCGTGAGAGTTGGAGTGCCTTCGATATTATCGGTACCCTCGTAGTAATCGGCCTCTGCGCAGCATTCTACGCATACTTCTGGTAAAATATTATTCACGTCAGGAGCAAGAAGTGAGGAGTCTGGAATTTTCTCAAAGATCAGACAAAACTGTTTCTGTTGAAAAAAATCGCGATCCTTTCTTCTCCTTCTTACTCCTTGATTTTCCTCTCGAACCTGCTCTATGAAGAGCAAGCAAAAGAACACAACTATACATACATTGAATCATTACATCAAAACAGCAGAAAGACCATGACCCAGTTTTATAATGAATACTCCAAAGTATTAGTATCCGTCGATTGTATCATTTTCGGTTTCGACGGTAGTAACCTCCAGGTACTGATAGGCAAACGCAAGATGGACCCGGGAAGAGGCGAATGGTCACTCTATGGTGGTTTCGTTGGCGCAACAGAAAATCTCGAAGATGCTGCCAACAGAGTCATCCTGGAACTTACTGGAATGAAAAACCTCTATATAAGACAAGTAGGAGCTTTCGGCCGCATCGACCGTGACCCAGGTGAGCGAGTTATCTCTATCGCCTATTGCACTCTCATCAATGTGAAAGACTATGATGACAGCCTCCGTGTAGAACACGGATTGGAATGGGTTAGTCTGAACGAACTTCCAGAACTTTACTCAGACCACAAACTCATGATCCGCAACGCTATCGCACAGATACGCCGCCGCATCAATCATGAGCCATTAAGCTTCAAACTCCTCCCAGACCTCTTTACGCTGACACAGCTTCAGCATGTATTCGAGGCAGTAATAGGCGAAGAGATTGATAAGCGCAACTTCCGCAAACGCGTGAAGGATATCGACTTCATCGAGAAAACAGAACTCATCGATAAAGTCAACTCGAAACGAGGCGCCGCCCTCTACCGCTTCAACAAGAAAGCATACGAGGAAGACCCATCGTTCAACTTGAAATAGAATAAACAACTTAAAACAAAAGATATTATGTTAGAAGAATTAAAAGAAAAAGTGTTCAAGGCAAACCTTGATCTCGTTAAGCACAACCTCGTGCTCTTTACATGGGGTAATGTGAGTGGTATCGACCGCGAGAAAGGTCTGGTTGTCATCAAACCATCAGGCGTCGATTATGACACCATGAAGGCTAGCGATATGGTAGTGGTAGACTTGGAAACAGGTAAGGTAGTAGAAGGCGATCTGAATCCATCATCTGATACACCAACCCACTTGGTTCTCTACCGCGCATTCCCAGAGTTGGGTGGCGTAGTTCATACTCACTCTACTTATGCTACCGCTTGGGCACAGGCTGGCTTGGACATCCCTAATATTGGTACAACTCATGCTGATTACTTCCACGATTGCATCCCTTGCACTGATGCGATGACAGAGGATATGATGGCAGAATATGAGCACAACACAGGTGTTGTCATCGTTGACCGTTTCAAGAAAGATAACATCAACCCAGTTCATACTCCTGGCGTATTGGTTAAGAACCATGGTCCTTTTACATGGGGTAAGGATGCTGACCAGGCTGTTTATCACGCAGTAGTAGCTGAACAAGTAGCAAAGATGGCTTTCATCTCATTCTCTGTTAATCCAAACACCACCATGAACCCATTGCTCGTAGAGAAGCACTTCAACCGCAAGCACGGTCCTAACGCTTACTACGGACAGAAAAAGCACTAATTAAAGCGTGTTTCAAATAAAGATATTAAATCACATTAACAATAACAATTAATACAACAAACAATCATGATTAAAGCATTTGAAAATTTAGAGGTATGGTTTGTAACTGGTGCACAGCTTCTTTACGGAGGCGAAACAGTTAAGATAGTTGATGGTCACTCAAAGGACATGGTAGATGGTCTGAACAACAGTGGCATCATCCCAATCAAGGTAGTTTATAAGGGCACAGCTAACTCTTCTGCAGAAGTTGAGGCTGTCATGAAGGCTGCCAACAACGATGAGAAGTGCGTAGGTATCATCACATGGATGCACACCTTCTCTCCAGCTAAGATGTGGATCAAGGGCTTGCAGGCTCTCGAGAAGCCTCTCCTCCACTTCCACACTCAGTACAATGCAGAACTCCCTTGGGATTCTATCGATATGGATTTCATGAACCTCAACCAGTCAGCCCACGGCGACATCGAGTTCGGTCACATCTGCACCCGTATGCGCATCCCTAGAAAGGTAGTTGTAGGTTACTGGAAGAGCGAAGAGGCTCAGAAGCAGATTGCAACATGGGCTCGCGTAGCTGCTGGTGTTGCTGATGCTCACAACGTACGCTGCTTGATGTTCGGTATGAACATGAACAACGTTGCCGTAACAGATGGCGACCGTGTAGAGTTCGAGCAGCGCTTGGGTTACCATGTTGATTACTACCCAGTATCTTCACTCATGGAGTACTACAAGAAGGTAACTGATGCAGAAGCAGATGCTCTCGTTGAGGAATACAAGAAGGAGTACACCATCAAGATTGATGAGTCTGGCGAGGAAGTATATTGGGAGAAGGTGAAGAACGCAGCTAAGGCTGAGATCGCTCTCCGTCGCGTATTGAAGGATGAGAACGCAGTAGCATTCACAACCAACTTCGATGACCTCGGCGATGCTGACATCGACGATCCAAACTTCTGCGGTTTCGACCAGATTCCTGGTTTGGCTTCACAGCGCCTGATGGCAGAGGGTTATGGTTTCGGTGCTGAGGGTGACTGGAAGACAGCTTGCCTCTACCGCACACTCTGGGTAATGAACCAGGGCTTGGAGAAGGGTTGTTCATTCCTTGAGGACTACACACTCAACTTCGCTGCCGACCGCACATCTAGCCTCCAGAGCCACATGCTCGAGGTATGCCCATTGATTGCAACAGACAAGCCAAAGCTCGAGGTTCACTTCCTCGGCATCGGTATCCGCAAGCAGCAGACTGCCCGTTTGGTATTCACATCTAAGACAGGTAAGGGTGTTAAGGCAACTGTAGTTGACCTCGGCAACCGTTTCCGTCTCATCGCAAGTGAGGTAGAGTGCATCGAGCCAAAGGCAATGCCTAAGCTCCCTGTAGCTTCAGCTCTCTGGGTTCCACAGCCAACCTTCGAGATTGGTGCAGGTGCTTGGATCCTTGCTGGTGGTACTCACCACAGTGCATTCTCTTACGATATCACTGCTGAGTACTGGGAAGACTTCTGCGAGATTCTCGGTATTGAGTTCGTCAACATCGACAAGAACACAACTATCAGCAGCTTCAAGCAGCAGCTCCGCAACAACGAGATTTACTACATGCTCAACAAGGCGTTGAGATAATTTAAGTGAAGAGTGAAGAACGAAGAGTGAAGAATTCCATTGCTTTTCTCTTTGTTCCTTACATTAAAGAAAGAATCAATAATGAGCGCAAAAACTATTATAGAATCAGGTAAGGCCATTCTCGGTATCGAGTTTGGCTCTACCAGAATCAAGGCTGTCTTGATCGACACCGACAACAACCCTATCGCACAGGGTAGCTTTGAGTGGGAAAACCAGTTGGTTGATGGTCTCTGGACTTACAGCATCGACACAATCTGGAAAGGTTTGCAGGATTGTTATGCCGACCTCCGCAAGAACGTGAAGGCTGAGTACGACTGCGAAATCAAGCAGTTGGCTGCCATCGGTATTTCTGCGATGATGCACGGCTACATGGCTTTCGGTAAGGATGAGAACATTCTCGTTCCTTTCCGCACATGGCGTAACACCAATACAGCCAAGGCTGCAGCTGAACTTTCAGAACTCTTCCACTTCAACATCCCATTGCGTTGGAGTATCTCTCACGTATATCAGGCTATCCTGAATGGTGAGAACCATATCAACAAGATTGACTTCCTTACCACTCTCGCCGGTTATATCCACTGGCAGCTCACAGGCAAGAAAGTTTTGGGCGTAGGCGATGCATCAGGTATGCTCCCTATCGACTCTAACACCAACAACTACGATGCAGAGATGGTAGCTAAGTTCGATAAGCTCATCGAGCCTAAGAACCTGGGCTGGAAGATTCTCGACATTCTCCCTGAGGTGCTGAACGCAGGCGAAGATGCTGGCGTATTGACCGAGGAAGGTGCAAAGAAGCTCGACCCATCAGGCACACTCCAGGCAGGCACCCCACTCTGTCCTCCAGAAGGTGATGCAGGTACTGGTATGGTAGCTACCAACGCTGTACGTCAGCGCACAGGTAACGTCAGTGCAGGTACATCTTCTTTCTCTATGATTGTATTGGAGAAAGCCTTGAGCCAACCTTACGAAGTCATTGATATGGTGACTACTCCAGACGGCAGCCCTGTAGCCATGGTTCACTGCAACAACTGTACTTCCGACCTCAATGCATGGGTAGGTTTGTTCAAGCAATATCAGGAGTTGCTCGGTGTTCCAGTAGATATGAACGAGGTATTCGGCAAGCTCTACAACCACGCTCTTGAAGGCGATGCTGATTGCGGAGGATTGATTGCTTACAACTATATCTCTGGTGAGCCTGTAACAGGTCTTGCAGAAGGTCGCCCTATGTTCGTACGTTCTGCCAACGACCACTTCAATCTTGCCAACTTCATGCGTGCCAACCTCTATGCTTCAGTAGCTGTATTGAAGATTGGTAACGATGTATTGTTCAAGGACGAGAAGGTACAGGTAGATCGCATCACAGGTCATGGCGGTTTGTTTAAGACCAAGGGTGTAGGTCAGCGCATCCTTGCTGCAGCCATTAACTCCCCTATCTCTGTCATGGAGACAGCAGGCGAAGGTGGTGCATGGGGTATCGCCCTGCTCGCAGGTTATCTCGTTAACAACGAAGAGAAGTTAAGCCTGGCAGATTATCTCGACAAGAAGGTATTTGCAGGCAATACTGGTGTAGAGATTGCACCTACTGCCGAAGATGTAGCCGGTTTTGATAAATATATTGAAACCTACAAGGCTGGTCTTGCTATCGAAAAGGCAGCAGTTGAGAACAAAAAGTAACTAAACGATAAATACGTTTGTGGGGATTCTACCTCCACAAACGTATTATACTAAAAATCGACAACAAATAATAAGAACAATGATGAAGAAACTATTCGCTACCACATTGCTTTCAACAGCAGTTGCATTCTCAGCTCAAGCTCAGGATGTAACAGGAACAATCCATGCCAACCAGGGAACACAGAAAATCAATAAAGAGATTTATGGCCAGTTTGCCGAGCATCTCGGAAGTTGTATCTATGGTGGTCTTTGGGTAGGTCCTGATTCTAAGATTCCTAACACTCAGGGTTACCGCAACGACGTGCTCCAAGCCCTCAAGGACCTGAAAGTGCCTGTATTAAGATGGCCTGGAGGATGCTTCGCTGACGAGTATCACTGGATGGATGGTATCGGTCCACGTGAGAAGCGACCAAAGATGCAGAACAACAACTGGGGTGGAACCATTGAGGACAACTCTTTCGGTACACACGAGTTTCTGAATCTCTGCGAGATGTTGGGTTGCGAGCCTTACATCAGCGGTAACGTGGGTTCCGGCACTGTCGAGGAATTGGCAAAGTGGGTGGAATATATGACCAGCGATGGAGATACTCCTATGGCAAAACTCCGCCGACAGAACGGCCGCGACAAGGCTTGGAAGGTAAAATACCTCGGTGTTGGTAACGAAAGTTGGGGCTGCGGTGGCAACATGCGTCCTGAGTATTATTCAGATCTCTTCCGCCGCTACTCTGTTTATTGCCGCAACTATGACGGGAACCAGCTCTATAAGATTGCATCTGGAGCGAGCGATTACGATTATAACTGGACTAAGGTATTGATGGACCGTATCGGCAACCGTGCCAACGCCATCTCTCTACATTATTATACAGTAACAGGCTGGACAGGCAGCAAGGGTTCTGCCACCAAGTTCAACAATGAGGATTACTACTGGACCATGGGCAAGGCGCTCGGCATAGAAGATGTCATCAAGAAGCACGAGGCTATCATGGACAAGGCTGATCCAAAGAAGCAGGTAGCCCTCCTCGTTGACGAATGGGGAACCTGGTGGGATGAGGAGCCTGGCACTATCAAGGGCCACCTCTATCAGCAGAACTGTATGCGCGATGCCTTCGTTGCAGCACTCTCGCTGAATGTATTCCACCGCCATACAGAGCGTGTGAAGATGACCAATATCGCACAGATTGTCAACGTACTCCAATCAATGATCCTGACAGATACAAAGGGAACAGGTCACATGGTTCTGACTCCAACCTATCATGTATTCAACATGTACAAGGACTTCCAGGAGGCAACCTATCTCCCAATGGATGTAAAGTGCGACTCTATGGATGTTCGCGGCGATGATCATGCAAAAGATGGAAGAAAGATTCCATTGGTATCTACTTCAGCAGCCAAGAAGGCAGATGGAACCATTGTGGTTGCTCTTGCCAATGTCAGTCTTGACAAGGCTCAGCAGGTAGAGTTTAATTTGGATGGTGCAGCTGCTCCAAAAGCTGTAACAGGACAGATTCTTTCCTGCAACAAGGTGAGCGATTACAACGACTTCGTACACCCGGATGTAGTGAAGCCTGCAGTTTTTAAGGATGCAAAAGTAAAGAAAAACACCCTTAAGGTAAAAATTCCTGCAAAATCTATCGTAGTTTTGAAAATAAAATAGTATCTTTGAAGGCGAAAAAAGGAAGTATCCTTCTTTTGAGTAGCCTTCAGAGCTAGAAAAACAAGAATATTTCAGCAGAAATAACAACAATAATAAATATAAAATTATGAACGACATTAAAGTAATGAATCATGCAGCTGATAACATCCGTATCTTGGCTGCTTCAATGGTAGAAAAGGCAAATTCCGGTCACCCAGGTGGTGCTATGGGTGGTTCTGACTTCATCAACGTGCTCTTCTCTGAGTACCTGGTTTATGATCCAGCAGATCCAACATGGACAGGTCGTGACCGTTTCTTCCTCGACCCAGGTCACATGAGTCCAATGCTCTATGCTGGTTTGGCTTTACGTGGTTTCTTCTCAATGGAAGACCTCAAGCAGTTCCGCCAGTGGGGTTCTGTAACTCCTGGTCACCCAGAGCTCGACCTTCAGCGTGGTATCGAGAACTCATCTGGTCCTCTCGGTCAGGGTCATGCCCTCGCAGCTGGTGCAGCTGTTGCAGAGAAGTTCCTCGAGGCTCGTCTGGGTTCAACCATGATGCAGCACAAGATCTACGCATACATCTCTGATGGTGCTGTAGAGGAAGAGATTTCTCAGGGTGTTGGTCGTATCGCCGGTAACCTCGGTCTGAACAACCTCATCATGTTCTACGATTCTAACGACATCCAGCTCTCTACAGAGTGTGGCGTTGTTATGAACGAGGATACAGAGATGAAGTACAAGGCTTGGGGCTGGAATGTCATCAAGATCAACGGTAACGACGTAGCTCAGATTCGTGAGGCGCTCGATGCTGCCCAGAAGGAGCAGGACCGCCCTACCCTCATCATCGGTAAGACCGTAATGGGTAAGGGTGCTCTCCGCGCAGACGGCACAAGCTACGAGGCTTGCATCAATACTCACGGTGCTCCTCTCGGTGGCGACGCTTACGTAAATACTATCAAGAACCTGGGTGGTGATCCTGAGAATGCATTCGTTATCTTCGACGATGTAAAGGAAATCTACGCTAAGCGTGCTGAGGAGTTGAAGAAGATCGTAGCTGAGCGCAAGGCTGCAGAGGCTGAGTGGCGCAAGGCTAACCCAGAGAAGGCAGCTCAGATGGATGAGTGGTTCAGCGGCAAGGCTCCTAAGGTAGACTGGAGCAAGGTTGAGCAGAAGGCTGGTTCAGCTACACGTGCAGCATCAGCTGCTTGTCTCGGTGTTTTGGCAGAGCAGGTTCCTAACATGATCTGTGCTTCTGCTGACCTTTCTAACTCTGATAAGACAGATGGTTTCTTGAAGAAGACCAAGAGCATAGTTCGCGGTGACTTCTCTGGTGCTTTCTTCCAGGCTGGTGTTGCAGAGTTGACTATGGCTGATATGTGTATCGGTATGATGCTCCACGGTGGTGTGGTTGCAGCAATGGGTACATTCTTCGTATTCTCTGATTATATGAAGCCAGCTGTACGTATCGCAGCCTTGATGCAGGTTCCAGTGAAGTTCATCTGGACTCACGATGCATTCCGCGTTGGTGAGGATGGACCTACTCACGAGCCAGTTGAGCAGGAGGCACAGATTCGCCTCATGGAGAAGTTGAAGAACCACGCAGGTAAGGACAGCGTTCGCGTATTCCGTCCAGCTGATGCTGACGAGACTACAGTTTGCTGGAAGCTCGCTATGGAGAACGTTGAGACTCCTACAGCTTTGATCTTCTCTCGCCAGGGCATCGCTAAGTTGCCAGAGGGTACAGACTACGAGCAGGCTGCTAAGGGTGCTTACATCGTAGCAGGCAGCGACGAGAATCCAGACGTTATCTTGGTAGCTAGCGGTTCTGAGGTTTCTACATTGGAGGCTGGTTGCGAGGCTTTGCGTGCCGACGGCATCAAGGTTCGCGTGGTAAGTGCTCCATCAGAGGGCTTGTTCCGTGGTCAGAGCAAGGAATATCAGGAGAGCGTATTGCCAAAGAACGCTAAGATCTTCGGTATGACTGCCGGTCTTCCTGTAACACTCCAGGGTCTCGTAGGCGCTAATGGTAAGGTTTGGGGTATGGAGAGCTTCGGTTTCTCTGCTCCTTACAAGGTACTTGATGAGAAGCTCGGTTACACAGGCGAGAACGTTTACAAGCAGGTAAAGGCTTTCTTGGCAGAGGCTTAATTAGCATAAACTAAACAGGAGTTGGAAGCTGGAGTTGGAGATTTTGCCGGATGGCAGATTTCCATTTCCGGCATCCGACTCCTTTCACTCTTTTAATATTAACCTTGTGAAGGATAAGGTTTTACCCCGTTTTCTTCACTTAAAAACTTAAGTATTATGGAAGTAAAGACAGTTGGTATTGCATGCGATCACGCAGGTTTTCCATTGAAGCAATTTGTATTGGAATATTTGGAAAAGAAGGGTTATCCTGTAAAGGATTATGGTACATACAGCGATGCGAGTGTAGACTATCCTGACTTCGGTCATGCTCTTGCTAAAGGCATTGAGAGTGGCGAAGTATATCCAGGTATCGGCATTTGCGGCAGCGGCGAAGGTATCGCCATGACATTGAATAAGTATCAGAGTGTACGTGCCGGATTGGCATGGTGCAAGGAGATTGCTCATTTGGTTCGTCAGCACAACGATGCCAACGTATTGGTACTTCCAGGTCGTTTCGTAGACAACAAGACCGCCGAGGCTATTCTCGACGAGTTCTTTGCCACAACATTCGAGGGTGGCCGTCACGAGCGTCGCGTCAAGAAGATTCCTGTTCAGCAGTAAAGTTCTGAATGGATAAAAAAGAATTAAGGCTGAGTCATCGCATGATGGCTCAGCCTATTTTTATGGAATACGGACATACCAAGAAGCTTTTTACGACACATGAACAACTTCAATAAATGCACGCAAGCGTAAGATACAATCGCAGAATACGGAAGAAGTTGTCGGAAAAGACAGATGAAGTTGTCGGAAAAGATAGTATAGGTTATCGGAGAAGTTAACTCCGTAGGCCGCACAACAGCTGTTGTGCGCTTGCATAACAGCTGATATGCGCTCGCACAACACCTGTTGTGCATGCGTAGACCAGCTGATGGACGCCTATAGCAAACCAACATTACTCGCTGATGTTTTTATCAATCATTTAGCCACTAAAAACACAGTTCTATTTGTTATTTTACCGGAACAACCCTATGTCAAAGAAACAAAAAAAAGGGGATGCCACACTAGGTGACATCCCCCTATGAGAATCAAATACTTATTTGAAGCTTAAACTTTACTTGCTCTCAGCCTCAGCCTGCTTGGTCTCAGGTGCATTAGGACCATAGTAGCCATAGTAAGCCTGGTAACGGGTGTAACCCCAGTTAGCCTGAGCCTTCTCTGGATCGAGCTGCTTAGCCTTGTCGAGAACCTTGATAGCCTCCTGGTAAACAACCTTGCGGCCGTTAGGATCCTGCAAGTTACCAGCCTTGCTGTTGTAGCAAGCACCCAGATAAGTAAGAACAACTACGTTATCCTCCTTTGCAGCAAGAGCCTGCTTCAAACACTTGATAGCGTTGTCTGCATCGTTCTTCTGGATATACATCATACCCTTGTTGGCAAGAGCTACAAAGTTGTTAGGGTTCTTTGCAATAGCTGCGTCCAAAAGTTCAGTCTGCTCCTTCTCCATCTTCAATGAAGAGTACATAGAGTTCAAACCATCGAGAACAACATCATTGGTCTCGTCCTTTGCAAAGATATCCTTGAGCTTGTTAACATAGGCAAGAGAATCCTCGTGAGTCTTCAAGCCGTCCTTCATCACATAGAGCTTGAGGTTGAGGGCATCCTTAGCCTCCTTCTCACTCTTCATGGCGATGTCGCAATACTTCTCGCAACGGGCAGCATCCTTAGCCTGGTATGCATAACGGGCTGCAAAGAGAGCAACCTGACCGATATACTCCTTCTCGCCATCCTTCTGCTTCTGGTCTACAGAAGCGAAGAGAGGCTCATTGTCTGTATCTAGGAATGCACCCCAATACTTCAATACCTCATCAGCCTTATTGTTCTGGGCTGCAGTCTGACCCGCATTAACGAGCTGAACGCGAGCACCCCATACACGGCTAGCGTTGTTGTTAAACTTAGGAGCAACCTTACCCTTAGCGTTAGGAAGCTGGTCGTACTTGTAGCACTCAATAGCATTGATCAATGCATTGTATGCGCCCTCAGACATAGCAGCCTCGTCAACCGGGTCGTTCTTCTTCATGATCTGATTGGTCTGCTGGATGCTCTGCTGGTCGTTGAACTGCTTCATAGCGAGATCAACGAGCTTGTTGTAAGCCTTGGCCTTCTCTGCATCGTTAGCCATCTGACCCAAATTCTGCTTAACCAAAGCCTCAGCCTCGGCATAAGACTTAGCCTTCATGACAGCCTTGAGAGCGTCACTGTCGCCTGCGAATGCTGATGTGGCACCTAGTACCATCATTGCAGCTACTAAAAACTTTTTCATTTTTCTTAATGAGTTTAAAAGTTGTTGTTATTTATTTTTACGCGTCTTTTCTTTTATTCGAAATCTACGTTGTCCGAATCGGTATCATCTGCTCCAGATGCTTCGTCAGCGAGATGAGCCTCAGCAGCCTCTTCAGCAGTCTTGGCACCTACGGTATCATTCTCTATCTCCTCGCTCTTCTTAGCCCAGGCAGAACGGCTCTCCTCTTCTACAGAAGCCTCGAGCTCTGAACTCATCACCTTGCATACGCTGGCAATGACATCATTCTTCTTAGCAAGATTGATGAGGCGGACACCCTGAGTAGCACGGCCCATGACACGGCAATCAGCTACGGCAAGACGAATCACGATACCACTCTGGTTGATAATCATGAGGTCGTTATCATCGGTTACGTTCTTGATAGCTACCAGTCGACCGGTCTTGTCGGTAATATTCAGTGTCTTCACACCCTTACCGCCACGCTTGGTAACGCGGTAATCGAGTACATCAGAACGCTTACCATAACCCTGCTCGCTCACTACCATCACGGTTTCCTTCTCAGGATCGTTGACAACAATCATACCTACTACAGCATCATTACCCTCATCGAGGCGCATACCACGAACACCGGTAGACGTACGGCCCATTGTACGGATCTCGTTCTCGTCGAAACGGACAGCACGACCATTGCGGTTGGCAATAATCAGCTCGTTATGACCATTTGTCAGACGAACATCTACCACCTCATCGCCCTCTACGATGTTGATAGCAATCACACCATTGGCACGTGGACGGGAATATGCCTCCAGACAGGTCTTCTTCACGGTACCATTCTTGGTAGCGAAGACTACATAATGGTTGTTGATGAACTCTGCATCATTCAATCCCTTCAAGCGGAGGAATGCATTCACCTGGTCATCGCTCTCGATGTTGAGGAGGTTCTGGATGGCACGACCCTTGGAATTGCGGTCGCCCTCAGGAATCTCGTAACACTTCAACCAGTAGCAGCGGCCCTTCTTGGTGAAGAACAGCATGGTCTGGTGCATGGTAGCAGGATAGATATACTCGGTGAAGTCCTTATCACGGGTACGGGCACCCTTAGAACCTACTCCACCACGAGCCTGCTCACGGAACTCTGACAATGGGGTGCGCTTGATATATCCGAGATGACTCACGGTGATAACCACTGGGTCGTTTGGATAGAAATCTTCTGGATTGAACTCATGGTCATCTGGCTTAATCATGGTACGACGTGCGTCACCATACTTCTCCTTCACCTCGTTGAGTTCATCCTTCATTACCTTCTTGCAGAGTTCAGGATCGTTCAGAATCTGGTTCAAGTAGTCGATGGTCTTCATCAACTCGTTGAATTCATTGTGCAACTGTTCCAGACGCAAGCCTGTCAACTGGCTGAGGCGCATATCCACGATGGCCTTACTCTGAAGTTCATCGAGTTCGAAGCGCTTCTCCAAGTTGCGCTGGGCATCAGAAGGAGTCTTGCTGGCTCTGATAATATGTACCACCTCGTCGATGTTGTCGCAAGCAATGATCAAGCCCTCGAGAATATGAGCACGCTCCTGAGCCTTCTTCAGTTCGAACTGAGTGCGGCGAATCGTAACATCATGACGATGCTCTACGAAATACTTCACACACTCCTTCAAGCTCAAAAGACGTGGACGGCCATTAACAAGAGCGATGCAATTCACTGAGAATGAACTCTGAAGAGCTGTCAGCTTAAAGAGTTTGTTCAAAAGAACATTAGCATTGGCATCACGCTTCACATCAACAACGATACGCATACCCTGACGGCCAGACTCATCGTTTACATTAGCAATGCCATCTACTCTGCCTTCCTTGGCAAGGTCAGCAATAGCCATCACGAGCTGCTCCTTGTTAACACCATAAGGAATCTCGGTGATAACAATCTTATCATGGTTTTCACCACTTTCAATCTCAGCAGTGGCACGAACCACGATTCTGCCTCGACCCGTTTCGTATGCATCCTTCACTCCCTGGATACCATAGATGGTAGCACCGGTTGGGAAGTCAGGAGCAGGGATATACTGCATCAATCCATCGGTGTCGATGTCAGGATTATCGATATATGCACAGCAACCGTCAATTACCTCACCCAGGTTGTGGGTAGGCATATTGGTAGCCATACCTACTGCAATACCGTTACCACCATTTACCAGAAGATTAGGAATCTTGGTAGGCATCACGGTAGGTTCCTGCAGGGTATCATCGAAGTTGTTGGTCATATCAACCGTTTCCTTGTCAAGGTCATCCATGATATGCTCACCCATCTTGGAGAGGCGGCACTCTGTATAACGCATGGCAGCAGGAGAGTCACCATCAACAGAACCGAAGTTACCCTGTCCGTCAATCAAGGTATAACGCATGTTCCACTCCTGTCCCATACGCACCAGAGCGCCGTAAACAGAAGAGTCGCCGTGAGGGTGATACTTACCGAGCACCTCACCAACAACACGCGCACATTTCTTATAAGGTTTGTCACTGGTGTTTCCAATGCCGAGCATACCGTAAAGAATACGGCGGTGCACAGGCTTGAAACCATCGCGTACATCAGGGAGGGCACGAGCCACGATAACTGACATCGAATAATCGATGTAGCTCGACTTCATCTCCTCCTCAATGTTGATCTTCATGATTCTATCATGATCCATTGTCTGATTTTCGTCCATTTCTTATATTAATGTATTATTGTTTATTCGTTACTTTCAAAACGCCTGTTTTCCATCCGGAAATCGCGTTTAAGGGCATTTCCTTGCGTTCTAAGCCGTTTTACCCTTTTGAAATTCCCGACAAAGATACAAAAAAAAATGATACTAAAACGCTTTAGAGGCGAAAAATCGCATTATTTTAGCATTATTTGTATTTTAACAATGCAAAAAAGTTGGCATATCATTTGCTATTATTGAAAATAATGTGTACTTTTGCACTGAGATATTTAAAAAAATAAGCAAATATGATAAATCCGTTTTCACATATACAGGACATACTGAACAGAAGTAGCAAAGAAGCAGCACGCACCTTGGGAAGAGAAATTAGTGTAGAGCATCTGATGCTGAGTCTGATCAGCCAGAACGACAGCGATGTCAACAAGCTTCTGAAGGGCGCAGACATCAGTCCCATGGCTTTCAGCGGAGTCCTTAACAGCAAACTGGAAAAGCGTGTGGAAGAAACTCCTGCCGATAACGTGAAGGAGAACAGCCACATCCCATTCAGCCAGATAACAGACAGCATTATCAGAGACTCTATCCGCGAGGCAAACAACTACGAGCACTCCAAGATTGTAGAGCCAAGACATCTGCTGCTTGCCATCTTGAGAAATGACAAGAACCCTGTAGCCAACTGGCTGAGTCAACTGGGCTTAAGCTACGACCGTGCCATCGAAATGCTCTATCCTACTGACAAGGATGATGAGCAGAAGACAGAAGAGCCGAAGGATTTCAAAATGGAACCCCAAACACCAGATTCAGAAACCCCTGATGCTGACAGGCAGGAGAAAGCAGAGAGCCTGGAGATGGCTGGTGGAATAGAAGCAGAAGATGACTACAACGAGCAGAACGACATGATGGAAACTGACGAAGAGCCATTCGATATGGAAAAGGACCAGAACCCGATGAGACTGTCTACCCGCTCAAATGGGACTCCACGCAAAAAGAGCAGTACCCCTACCATCGACAAATTCAGTTTCGACCTGACCAAGGCTGCAGCCGATGGAAAACTGGATCCTGTCGTGGGCAGAGAGAAGGAGATTCAGCGCGTGCTCGAGATTCTGGGTCGCAGAAAGAAGAACAACCCAGTATTAATAGGTGAACCGGGCGTAGGAAAGAGTGCCATCGTAGAAGGACTGGCACAGCTCATCAACAACCAGGAAACATCGCCTATGTTCTTCAACAAGCGTCTGGTAAGTCTCGACCTGACTGCCATCGTTGCAGGAACCAAATTCCGCGGACAGTTTGAAGAGCGCATCAAGAATGTCATCAAGGAACTGGAGGACCATCCGGAGATCATCATCTTCATAGATGAGATTCACACCATGATAGGCGCCGGTTCAGGCGAAGGAAGCATGGATGCCGCCAACATTCTGAAACCAGCCCTGGCAAGAGGTATCATCCAGTGTATCGGTGCCACCACGCTCGATGAGTATCGCAAGAGCATTGAGAAGGACGGAGCCCTGGAGCGCCGTTTCCAGAAGGTTATCGTTGAACCAACTACACGCGAAGAGACCCTGCTGATACTGCACAACATCAAGGAACATTACGAGAAGCATCACTGTGTGAGATATACAGACGAGGCTCTCGAGACATGTGTCAAACTGACAGAGCGCTATATCACCGACCGCCACTTCCCAGACAAGGCTATCGACGTGATAGATGAAGCCGGCTCGCGCGTACATATTAATAATGCAAGTGTTCCTGCTCCATATATCAAGCTGGAAAAAGAACTGAAAAAGATAATCAGCAAGAAGCAGCAGGCTGTAGCAAACCAGAACTTCGAGATGGCAGCCTCATGCAGAGATGCCCAGACCAAGATCGAGAAAGAGATTGAGGACATGAAGGCGCAATGGCAGCAGGGAGAGATTGGCGAATATGTTGAGGTGACAGCCGAAGACATTGCCAACGTTATCAGCATGATGACCGGCGTACCTGCCCAACGCATGGCAGAGGGTGAAAGCAAACGTCTGAAAGATCTGGAACACAACCTGAAGCACAAGGTGATTGCTCAGGATAATGCCATCAACAAGATGGTAAAGACCATTCTGAGGAACCGTGTAGGCTTGCGCGACCCTAACCATCCTATTGGCGTATTCATGTTCCTGGGTCCTACAGGTGTAGGTAAGACCTATCTTGCCCAGAAACTTGCCGAGGAAATGTTTGGTTCGAAAGATTCACTCATCAGAATAGACATGAGCGAATTCTCCGAGAGTTTCAACACCTCACGTCTGGTAGGTGCGCCTCCAGGATACGTAGGCTATAACGAAGGTGGACAGCTGACCGAAAAGGTACGCCGCAAACCATACAGCATCGTATTGCTCGACGAAATAGAGAAAGCCAACAGCAAGATATTCAACCTGCTCTTACAGGTACTCGACGAAGGCAGACTTACCGATGGCAACGGCCGACTCATCGACTTCCGCAACACCATCATTATCATGACCTCTAATGCAGGAACCCGCCAGCTGAAAGATTTCGGCAGAGGCGTCGGCTTTACTTCTGCAGGTATAAAAGGCGGATTGGCGATGGACGAAAAAGACAAGGAGTATGCCCGCAGCATCGTCCAGAAGAGTCTGAGCAAGCAGTTTGCTCCAGAGTTCCTGAACCGTCTCGATGACATCATCACCTTCGACCAGCTGGATCTCAATGCCATCAAGCGCATCATCGACCTCGACCTGGAAGGACTGGTCAAGAGAATAGAAGACTTGGGATTCCATTTCCAGATTACCGAAAAGGCAAAGGAGATGGTAGCCAAGAAGGGATACGATGTGCAGTTTGGTGCCCGCCCACTCCGCCGCGCCATCCAGACCTACATCGAAGATTCCGTTTGCGAGATATTACTCGATGGCACAATGAAGCCAGGCGACACCATCTCGGTAGGCAAAAATTCGAAAAAAGAAGAATTGACATTCAAGAAACTATAATCAGAAGAGGGACTATCCACTGGCGATAGTCCCTCTTTTATTATGAACCCGGTATAGCAACCAACGAACTTTAGTTAATAAGAGTTAACCACAAGAAAAGTTTAGGCAATAATTTCTTATTTCAAAAAATATTCATTACCTTTGCATCTGCTTTCGGGCAAAAAGCCATGATGGCTCAGTTGGTAGAGCAACGCATTCGTAATGCGTGGGTCGCGGGTTCGAGTCCCGCTCGTGGCTCTTTCTTGTGAAAGGAGTTAGTATTTTCCTTCGCGAGATTAGCACATCGGTAGTGCACGGGCTTCCCAAGCCTGTGAGGCGGGTTCGACTCCCGTATCTCGCTCAGAACATCAGTAACCCAGGGTTGAACCCTGGGTTTCTTGTTTTTATTAACATCTTTTCAGCCTTCTATAGCAACAAAATCACTTTTTTCGAGTTATTACATAAATATAACTAAGATAATAGAACAAAAATGAAGAAACATATCATACTTGTACTGGCGCTCGTCCTGTCTTCAGGGCCTCTTTTCGCACAGAGTTCACACATGACCGATGATCAGGTCATGAGCTTTGTGGTGAAAGAACATGAGCGTGGCACAGCCAATTCTCAGATTGTTACCAAACTGATGCAGAAGGGCGTAGACATCTCCCAGATTCGACGTGTACGCAATAAGTATCAGAAGATGTCGCAGCAGAACGAGCTCTACAGCACAACCGCTGCAGGAAATGCAGGCAACAAGAGAATGCGGACCAACAATGGTAAGCATAGAGAAGATTACCAGGACAAGGACAAAGAGAAGCAGGCTTCAACCTATAGCAACTATCGCATCCAGAGCAAGCAGAACGACAGCTACTACTCATCTTATGATGAAACCAACCCAGATTATGACGATTTCAGCAAGGAAATGAACGCCCTGGTACCCGATACAGCTACCATGGTAAAACAGCTGCAGGCTGAGCTCAACCAGAAGCGCAGTAAGGTTTTCGGCCGTGACATCTTCAATAACAAAGATCTCAGTTTCGAGCCAAACATGAACATCGCTACCCCACAGAACTATCGTCTGGGGCCTGGCGATGCCGTCATCATAGATATCTATGGCGCCTCTCAGAAAACCATCGAGAGCACCGTTTCGCCAGATGGTGAAGTAACCATCGAGGGTTATGGACCGGTCAGCGTTTCAGGCTTGACCGTAGCTCAGGCTAATGCCCGCCTGCGCAATACCGTGGGCAGCAGATACCGTTCAAGCCGCATCAAGCTTACCGTAGGACAGACCAAGACCATCATGGTAAACGTAATGGGCGAGGTTAAGATTCCGGGCACCTATACCCTCTCAGCCTTCGCTACCGTATTCCATGCACTCTACATGGCTGGCGGAACCAACGATCTGGGTACATTGCGAAACATCAAGGTATACAGACACAACAAACTGGTAACGGTTGTTGATATCTACGACTATATTCTAAACGGAAAGCTGACGGGTAATGTCCGTCTTGCCGACAACGATGTTATCGTAGTAGGTCCATACGATTGTCTCGTAACCATCGCCGGAAAGGTTAAGCGCCCGATGATTTACGAAATGAAGAAGAACGAGAGTGTCAATTCCCTTCTGAAGTATTCCGGTGGTTTTACAGGAGATGCTTACAAGAAATCAGTAAGACTGAACCGCAAGACCGGCAGAGAACGTGCCGTATATAATATAGAAGAGTTCGACTTCTCCAGTTTCCGTATCGATGACGGCGACTCAATCAGCGTAGACAGCATCCTGCCACGCTACGCCAACACCGTAGAGGTGAAAGGAGCCGTATTCCGTCCGGGCATGTACAACCTGGGCGAGCAGATCAACAGCGTACGCACCCTGGTAGAGCATGCCGAAGGATTAACAGAGGAAGCTTTCACCAACCGTGCCGTAATGCACCGCATGAAGTCAGACCGCTCACTCGAAGTAGTAAGTGTAGACATTGCCGGCATTATGAACGGCAAGACTCCAGATATCCCATTGAAGGAAAACGATGTTCTCTTCATCCCTACCCGACAGGAAAAGATTGTAGAGCGCACTCTCACCATCCGTGGCGAAGTACAATATCCAGGCGTCTATCAATATGCCGACAATGAGACCCTCGAAGACTTCGTTCTTCAGGCAGGCGGCTTGACCGACAAAGCTTCAACCGTTAATGTAATGGTAAGCCGTAGAGTGATGGATGCCAAGGCTTTACGTCCAGATAGCGTTATCGCCAAGACCTACACTTTATCTCTTAAAGACGGCTTCGTTATCGACGGCACTCCAGGCTTCAAGCTGATGCCATTTGATGAAGTAATGATTCGTCAGAGTCCGGCGTATGTAGAGCAGCAGAACGTATCAATTACCGGTGAAGTGATGTTTGCCGGTCTCTATACATTAGACCGTCGCAACGCCCGCCTGAGTGAACTCTTCAAGAAGGCAGGTGGAGCTACCGACCAGGCATATCTCAAGGGAGCCCGCATCATCCGCAAAGCCAACGAGCAAGAGAAGCAGCGCATGGAGGCAGTATTGAAGATGCAGCGCGAAGAGATACAGAAAAATCTTCTGCAGCTAGCCTCCAGCAGCAACAATGCCAGTGCCATCTCGCAGACCTCTAAGGATGTAGAGCGCACCAATATAGAGAAGTTCAATGTACCTAGCGAATACCCTGTAGGTATCGACCTTCCAGAAGCACTGGCGAACCCAGGCAGCGATGCCGACATCATCTTGCGCGAAGGCGACCGTCTGGTCATTCCTCAGTACAATGGTACGGTAAAGATCAATGGTGCCGTAATGTTTGCTAACACGGTAGCCTACGAAAAGGGCAAGAAGGCAAGCTACTATATCGATCAGGCAGGTGGTTTTGCCTCAGATGCATTAAAGAGCAAGGCATACATCATCTATATGAATGGCAAGGTAGCCAAGCTCTCTCATGGTGCCAAAGTGCAGCCAGGCAGCGAGATTGTCGTCCCAGCTAAGCTGAAGCGCAAGATGAGTACCGCCGAAATGATGAGTATGGGAAGCAGCATGAGCAGCATCGCCGCCATGATTGCTACGATTGCCAATATGAGTAAGTAAGAATAATCAAACCCTATAAATATAAAAAGGAGTCATTCTATGAAATATCCTATAGGAATACAAGATTTCGAAGACTTGCAACGTAATGGTTATGCATACGTTGATAAGACAAACTTCGTATACAAGCTCGCAGATGAGGGCAAATATTACTTTCTGAGTCGCCCACGCCGATTCGGAAAGAGTCTCTTTCTGTCTACTTTGGAAGCATACTTCCAGGGTAAGAAAGAACTCTTCGAGGGCTTAGCCATATATGACTTGGAGACAGACTGGAAGAAATATCCTATATTCCATATTGATCTCAACACAGCCAACTTTCGAGAGAAAGACAGCCTGTATATGGTGCTTAATGACTACCTCACGTCATGGGAGGACAAATATGGAGCCCGTGAGTCAGAAGCCACACTTGCCCTTCGTTTCAAGGGTGTGATAGCACGAGCTGCAGAGAAAGAAGGATGTGGTGTCGTAATTCTTATAGATGAATACGACAAGCCTATACTCCAAACCCTGCGCGACCCAGAGTTACAGGCTGAACACCGTGCACAGCTGAAAGCATTCTATTCGGTATTGAAGACCCAAGACCGATATATCAAGTTTGCATTCCTCACCGGTGTAACCAAGTTTGGCAAGGTTAGCGTGTTCAGCGACCTCAACAACCTGACGGATATCTCGATGGACCACCGCTATATTAGCATCTGCGGAATGACAGAGAAGGAACTGCTTACGAATTTCAAGGAAGGTATCAGCGAATTAGCCGAAGCTAATGGCGATACAGAAGAAGCCACAATAGCAAAACTGAAGGCAAGATACGACGGATATCATTTCGAGGAAAATACAGTAGGCATCTATAACCCATTCAGCGTACTGAACACTTTGTCAAGACTTCGCTATAAAAACTACTGGTTTGAGACTGGCACACCCACATTTCTAGTTGACTTGCTGAAAATGCACAACTATCGTTTGCCAGACATGACAAAGGAAAGGGTATCAGACGATGTAATCAACAGCGTAGACTCGCTGTCAACCAATCCGATACCAGTGATATACCAGAGTGGTTATCTCACTATCAAAGGCTATGACGAAAGGTTTAAGAAATATCTACTAGGCTTCCCGAACAAGGAGGTGGAAGAAGGTTTCCTTAACTTCCTCCTACCGCTATACTGTTCTGCAGGTGACCGTTCCGCCTTTATGGTCGATGAGTTTGTGAAGGATGTTGAAGCAGGACATGTCGAACAATTTATGAATCGGCTTACCGCTTTCTTTGCAGATAACAGCTATCAGGTAGCAGGCGAAGCAGAACTTTACTTCCAAAATGCCCTATATCTCATTTTTAAGATTATGGGATTCCACACACAGGTAGAAATACCGACAAGTGATGGCAGGATGGACGTTCTCATTCAAACTTCCGACTACATCTACATCATCGAATGCAAATTAGATGGAAGCGCCGAAGAAGCTCTGCAACAGATAGAAGTCAAAAACTATGCAGCTCCTTTCGCTATGGATAAGCGAACAGTTGTCAAGCTTGGCATCAACTTCTCCAGCAAAACAAGAGGAGTTGAGAGTTGGAAACAGGGATAAGTTAGCAGCATCGCCATGATTGCTACGATTGCTAATATAAGTAAGTAAGAAATTGATTACAAAGCAAAAATGGAAAAAAATAATAATAACCTTGAGGTAATTGATCTCAGAATCATTATAAAGAAGATATGGTCTAAGAGAAAACTATACTATATCGTATTACCTATAGTATTTGTTCTCTCTTGCGCATATATTCTATGTATACCTCGTACATATACATCAAGTCTGAGTTTAGCACCTGAGGTGAACAACAATTCAAATATTGGTGGTACACTAGGTTCGTTGGCCTCTTCTTTTGGTATTGACCTTGGAAATATGGAGACTACCGACGCTATAAACCCGATGCTCTACCCAGACTTGATGGAAGACAATGGTTTCGTAGTTGGATTATTTGATATCAAGGTAAAAACAAAAGACGGAAACGTAAAATGCAGTTATTACGATTATCTGACTAAACATCAAGAGTATACTTTCTGGGCAAAGGGATTTGGTTACATCAAAAAACTCTTTCAAGAGAAGAAAGCAACAGGAGTTTCTAAAAAGATCAATCCTTACATGCTTTCAAAGAAACAAGATGATGTAGCATCAGCCATCCGTAAGAACATCACAATCAATATTGACAAGAAAACTGCCGTTATCACCATTTCTACAGAGGCTCAAGACCCACTGATTTGCAAGACTATTGCAGATTCCGTAAAAGAGCGTCTTCAGGTATATATCACAAACTACCGAACCCGCAAAGCTCGTGTAGACGAACAATACTATAAGACCCTCATGACTGAAGCAAAGCATGAGTACGAAAAAGCTCGCCAAAGATATGGTTCATACGCTGATGCCAATACTGATGTGCAGTTGGCTAGTTTGCAATCAAAGCAAGATGATATGGAAAATGATATGCAGCTAAAGTATAACGCTTATAGTGCAATGGTAACACAATATCAGGCAGCCAAAGCAAAAGTACAAGAACGCACGCCAGCCTTTACGGTAGTAAAAGGAGCTGCTGTTCCAATAAAAGCAGCCAAACCAAAGCGTATGCTATTTGTACTGGGAATGCTAGTATTAGGAATTATTCTATCAAGTTTATACATTATAAAAGATGACTTATTAGGAAAAGTCAATTCTTAGGAAAGACTAGTATGGATGCAAACAAAAGAATTATCACTAACACGATAGCTCAATATACAAAATCCATCATCAATATCTGCCTCTCGCTATATTCTACTCGTCTTATTCTTGAGGCATTGAATATCAGCGATTATGGAGTTTATTCAGTTGTGGCTGGTGTGGTAGGAATGTTTGGCTATCTGGCTAATTCTCTTGTTGTTACAACACAACGATACATATCCTATTATTATGGTGCTGGCGACAAGGAATATGTCAAGAAGGTATTTGCCAATAGTGTATTAGTACATATTATTATCTGCGCTATTTTCTGTGCCATTCTTATTCCTATAGGAAATTATATGGTAGGTTCTTTTCTGAACATAGCGGCAAACAGAATCAATGCAGCATTGGCTGTATATTATGTCACAATACTGATGCTTGTCATGACCATTGGTTCTACCCCTTTCAAGGCACTGCTTATTGCACATGAAAACATCGTTTACATATCAGTTGTAGAAGTGATAGACGGCGTTTTGAAATTGGTACTTGCTATCGTATTAATGTACTTAGACGTGGATAAACTGATATTCTATTCCCTTATGATGTTAGTTATCTTGTCACTCAACTTTATGGCGTATTTCGGCTATTGCAAGATAAAATATGAGGAAAGCAGAATAGCCTTCAAGCGCAATATCATAGACAAGCAATGCATGGGACAGATAGTAGGCTTTGCAGGATGGACAACCTTTGGCATGTTGGCGGGACTATCCCAGACTCAAGGTACAGCCATTATTCTCAACAAAGTATTCGGTACCATCATGAATGCATCATTCGGCATAGCATCGCAAGTAAATGGAGCTATCAGATTTGTGTCAACCTCGATCCTTAATGCCATGAATCCACAAATTATGAAGGCAGAAGGACAAGGTGACAGACAAGAGATGTTATCATTAGCAGGTAAAGAAAGTAAATTTTCTACGGCTTTGATGATTCTCATATCAATACCTCTAATGTACGAGATGCCGAGCATATTAGCTTTTTGGCTAAAAACAGTACCACCAAATACAGAGGTTTTCTGTCGAGCACTCATGATAGCTTTCATCTGTGACCAGACAACTTTAGGACTTCATGCAGCCAATCAAGCAATGGGCAAAATCAAGATCTATACCTTAGCCACAACATTGCCTAAAATTATGCTTATTCCAATCATGTGGTTTGCCCTTAAACTAGGAGGCTCTGTAGATGTAGCAATGGCATGCTATATTGCAATAGAACTATTAGTTGCTATATTCCGACTTCCATATATGCATTATTCTACGAAGCTAAATGTAGGAAACTATATATCTAAAGTAATCATGCCACTTATACCTCTATGCATAATAGAATGTATCGTATGTCATTTCATGACAAGCATTCTGCAGTGTCCATTCAGGTTTCTCATAACAGGAATAGTATCATTAATGGCAAGTTGTATAGCAATATGGTTTTTCACATTTACAAAATCGGAAAGGAATTATTTCGTCAAACTTATAAAGAGAAAATAAATGAAAATTAATATTGGGAAATTATATAAATATGAACGCCAACAGATTGCAGACAAGCTATTTGTTGCGTCAATTTTCGTGGTATTCTTTGGCTCCATGAACGTATGGTTCATGGTGCCACTTCACACCTACTTTCCCATTTTAGCTTTCCTTTTGGCACTGGCAAGTTATCTGATATCTCGGACATCATGCCGTCCAATATTTACGGGATCCTACTTTTTGCTGCCAACAACGGCCTTTACCCTGCTTGAATTTTATCAGTGCACGGTGAATGCCCTCAACTTCAATGCTTATATCAGTGCCACCTTCAGTGCCATAATGTTATTCTTCATCTTTCGCTACGACAGGAATCTTCTTGATCGGATAGCCACATTATTATCCAAAACGTTGGGAGGACTTCTATTGGTGTCCTACCCTGTTTTTCTATTGTACATTATAGGCTTTCCTTTGCCAAATGTCAATATGGTTTTCAATGATGGCTTCTATTCATTTTCCAATTACTTTCTGTTTTTGATAGATGACCGTTCACTCTTTACCATCATTCCTCGTTTTCAATCCATATTTCTAGAGCCAACTTATCTTGGCTCAACTACGGCATTGTTATTAATGACTCAACGTGGAAAATGGAAGCGATGGTACAACATTTCACTTATGGCGGGACTACTCATCTCCTTCTCTCTTGCAGGATATGCCTACTTCATCGCCATCATTTTTCTGAATATGTGGATAGAACGGAAGAAGATAATGGCAAAATTCCTATCAATTGTCATCTTGATAAGTGCAATTGTCGGAGGTTCGTTTATATATAACGATGGAGACAACATGCTCCATAATCTCATTATATTGCGTCTGGAAATAGACGATGGCGAAATGGCAGGAAACAACCGAGTATCCAAAGATTTCAGCACGGAATATGAATCCTTCCTGCAAACATCAGATGTTGTCTTTGGTAGAGATTATGACTATTCCAACTTCGGAGATTCCGGATACAAGGTCTTTTTCTATGATTATGGCATCATAGGAGTCATCTTGTTGTATGTATTCTACGTCTTGTCTTTTGCTAAATTTGACGACTACAGGTGTATGCTTGCAGCAATTATTGTAATGACTCTAGTATTTGGAGTAGATGCATTTGTATTGTGGTTTGGAAGATTCATACCTCTATATATAGTAGTAATGAGAAAAACGAACAACATTTTAAATATGGAGAAAAAATAATATGGCTAAAAGTATTTTACTTGACATGTTGCCATTTCAACACTCTGGAGGATTTGGTGGCGCATTGAGTTTTACGAAAGCTGTATATGATTGTCTGTTTAAGCATAAAACAGATGAAACCGTGGTATATGGCTTGTATGATTCAAATCGTGGGCTAGCTCAACAATACAACTTGTTTGAATATGCAAATTCTCACGATATAGAACTCTTTGACGTTTCAAAGAAACCACTTAGAGAGTTTTTATCCGAAGAATCTATTGATTGTTTCTATATTGCCTTTGGTCAATTCTACGAGGGTATTGACCTTACTGGCATCAAGACGAAAGTTATCATGTTCATACACGATATTTTCGATATAGAACGTTGCGACAACAAGATAGACTATTCTATCACGGATCCATGCAACTTAACACTTTGGCAAAGATTCAAACGAATAGTTAATCTTGCATCTGGCAGATATGCTAAACAGGCACAGAATAGATATCGTGACATCATGAAATTGTATACTTCAGCCAATACGATATCATATACTGTATCTAATTATTCTGCTAATGCTTTAAAATACTATTTCCCAGAAATCAAGAAAGAGATAAAAGTATGTTACTCACCTCTTAGAAAAGCAGAAATTACTGGAAATATTGAGAATGAGGTACTCAAAGAACTGGTTAAAAGTGGAAAGAAATATTTCTTTATGATAGCGGCAAATAGAATATACAAGAATCCAGGTATTGTCATGAAGGCATTCAAGAGAATAAGTGAAGAATATGATGTTAAATTAATAACACTGAAATACGGAAAGAGCATCAACAATTCACATATAGATATCAACTATCTCTCCGATGCTGATATGGATTATGCATATAAACATGCATTGGCTGTGCTATTTCCATCTTTCTTCGAAGGCTTTGGCTACCCACCTATTGAAGCTATCGTAAATGGGACTCCAGCCATAGCATCAAATGTATCCAGTATTCCAGAAGTACTTGGCAATGCTGGCATCTACTTTTCGCCTTTTTATCCAGCCGATTTATATCGGGCAATGAAACTCGTACTTGACAATCCGTCAATAAAAAATTACGAGCTACAAGAAAGAGCAAAAGAAATAACAACCCGACAAGAACAAGATTTACATAATCTCATAAAAGAAATATTAAAATGAAACCAAGAATAATTGCATTATATTTACCACAGTTTCACCCTATCCCTGAAAACGATGAGTGGTGGGGTAAGGGGTTTACAGAATGGACCAACGTAGTAAAGGCCAAGCCTTTATTTAAAGGACATTATCAGCCTCACCTGCCAGCAGATTTAGGCTTCTATGATTTACGTTTGCCTGAGGTGAGAGAGAAGCAGGCAGAACTGGCCAGAGAAGCAGGTATCGAAGGTTTTTGCTATTACCATTATTGGTTTGGCAATGGAAAACAATTGCTAGAGCGCCCATTTAACGAGGTGCTTGCTTCTGGAAAGCCAGATTTCCCTTTCTGTATCTGCTGGGCTAACCATGATTGGACCAACAAGACCTGGGTTAAAGGTAAAAGCACTCGCAGGGATTCCATGATTATGAAAATGGAGTATTCCACAGAGGATCATATAGCCCACTTCAATGCCATGTTGCCTGCTTTCCGCGACAAGAGATATATTACGGTTGACGGTAAACCTCTATTTGCTATTTACCAACCTAAAGCTATACCTAACGTGAAGCAGTTCATCGAACTCTGGCAGAAGATGGCAAAAGAAAATGGCTTAAAAGGGATTCATTTCGTAGGCTATACCGTCAACTCATCAGGACGTTCAGTAAAGGACGGCAAACTGTCGCTTTGGGCTACAGATGAGGCAGCCGAACACTATCAGTCGGTACTTGATTTGGGATTTGACGCAGTGATGCCATCAGGACTTGCCAGAGCACAGTCGATGAGCAAGGGAAAACTGAGAATGCTATTCTATTTCTTGACAAAGAATAGTTTCATGCCAACTTCTAACATTTGCGATTACAGCGATGTGATGAAACATTACTATGTAGAAGAAGATGGATGGGAGAATGTATACCCGTCACTGTTGCCCCAATGGGACCGTACGCCAAGAGCTGGTGTTGCAACAAACCCACTGATCAATGCCACACCAGAAAAGTTTCAGAAGACAATAGAAGAGGCTATCGAGCGCATCAAACACAAGTCACCAGAGCACCAGATTCTATTTCTCAAGGCATGGAATGAATGGGGCGAAGGTAACTACGTTGAGCCAGATGACCGTTTCGGCCATGGATGGTTAAATGCAATAAGAAATGCGTTGAACACATGTCAATAATGAGATTATGGAAAAGATACTATTTATCGGTGATTGCGGAAATTTCAAGGATACATCAAATGGAGTTTACGCTAAGAACATTCAGCTGTTCAATCGGCTGAATGAGGTATTTGGATCGTTTAAACACATTAACACCAACAACTGGAAGAAAAATCCTTCTGTTCTGTTGAATGTTCTCCGTTTTATCTGGCAATATAGAAAGAAAGATATTATCATATCTTTAAACACCTATAGTTCATACAAGCTGATAAAGATAGTAAAGATGCTGTTTCCGTCTATCCGTTTGAACTATTTCGTCATAGGAGGAATACTCCCTAACTTCATCTCCCAACTGGAGATGAAGCAAAGGGAATGCTACTCCATTGTCAAGTGGTTTATGGTAGAAAGCCAGGAAATGAAACACAAGATGGAACTTTTAGGCTACAAGAATGTAATCCACATTCCTAACTTCAAGAAGATAGCATACATCCCAGAAAAAAGCATAGAGAATCCTGTACCCTTCCGATTTGTATTCTTGTCTAGAATCATCCCAGAAAAGGGATGCGACCTCATCATGGAGGCAACAAAAAGAATAAACAAAGAGATTGGTGAAGATAAATTTATTGTGCATTTCTATGGAAAAATAGAAGATTCCTACAAGTCACATTTTCTCAAAACCATCAACGAGATTCCAAATGCAGAATACAAGGGTTTCCTCAATCTTGCAGATATTTCAAACTACGATGTTTTGGCAAGTTATTCTGCAATGTTATTTCCTACATTCTGGAAGGGCGAAGGCTTCCCTGGCATCCTGATCGATGCCATGATTGCAGGAACACCAGTTATCGCTTCCGAATGGGGTTACAACACAGAAATAATTGATAACGGCACAACTGGTGTGATTATCAAGAGCAAGGATACAGATGCACTGGCTGATGCCATGACCTCATTTATCAGTAACAATTCAAGGGTAGCTGAGATGACCCAACATTGCAGAAAGCAGGCGATGAAATATGATACGGCCAGTGTTTTGAATGACGATTTTTTCCGAAAGATACTAAAGTAAGAAAATGAATAAACTTAAAATTTGGGCAAATTTACCAAGGGTGTTGCCCCATATCATCTGCTATGCGCTCAACAAGCAAAAGCGAATGATTATCAACAAAGACATTATGGCTCGCCCACAGTATCGAAACCAGTTAAAAGAGAAAAACTTCCTGACATGGGAATTATGCAGCACACTGATTGACGAGGCAGAGTTTCGCAACCTTTTCTACATGCGAATAGGTGCACCAAGACACCTGCTCAATATACTGTTGCCAAAAATCAGTTCCATGCGACTGTCTCCACACATTGGCGAAGGCTTCTGCCCTATCCATAGCTACTCCACCATCATCAATGGTGCAGCCAAGATAGGAAACAATTGCACCATCTATCATTGTGTTACCATTGCAGTGGAAAAAACAGGAGTACCTGTCATCGGAGATGATGTAACAATAGGCGCAGGTGCTATTATCATGGGAGGAATTAAGGTAGGCAATCATGTCGATATAGGTGCTGGAGCTATCGTCATAGATGATGTACCAGACCATTCTACCGTAGTATGTCCTAAAGGCCGAATCATCCCACATATTTAAAAAATAAATCTTTCCTATGCTAGCATCTGCCAGCATAGGAAAGATTTATTTTTTCTCCCATATCATTCAAAGCTTCCTGCGTGAAATAATTCATCATACCTCCCAGCGAAGTAAAGGTAAGTTCCCCAAAATAGATTTTGCCTTCTATATCATAGAAATCTACTCTAACCTGCGGGAAAGGCTTTGCTAGTATTCTGGCATACTCTATCATAGATTCCAAATTCTCCGGACGTTTCAAACCACTTTTTCTAATATTATAATGCTTAGTTATTGCAAGCAAGTCGGAACGATCCTTCCAATCCAAATCATAACATGCAATTTCAGCCTCTCCTCCACTCTTACGGTTAGATATAACCAAAAAAGCATAAGGTTCTCCATTAAAGCACCAAAGCTTATAGTCCACTATAGACTTTTCTCCTTTTGGAATAGGCAACAATTCCTCTGCAAACACAAGAGGTTTGATGGAATTATAATGAGGCTCTGCAGACAAAGCCCCAATATTCTTTTGCTCCAACCAGCCTGCGGCTGTATCCTTTAAAGACTTTATGTCAGATGCCGACAATCTTTTCTTGTCAAAAATCGCAATATTAGTTCCTTTTCCGTCGCCATTGTTAGACTTCAGCATGAAAGCATCAGGAAGCTCATCAAAACAAATATCTGTAGCCTTGTCCCATACTGCATATAAATTGGTTAGTATACTTTTCAAGCCACAGTCCTTAACATAGTCTCTAACCAATACCTTGTCTGCCAATCGACTCCACAACGTTGTATCTGTATATAGCTTCTGATACAAGATTTTTTCATTCAAATCGTGAGGATTCTTGAGATTTGGCAGTCGCTTGAATCTCATCAAATAGCGCATCTTCACAACTGCAACTGGAAAATTCACCAATATTGCAGCCAAAATGTTTTTTATACCTTCCATATCTATTTCTTTTGATAAACTCTTATCCAATCAAATTTTGTTTCGTATGTCTTAGTTATGTCTGGAATCATACCATGAGCTCCAGTTCCTACGCTCTGGTTGAGGAGAATAAAGAACTTATCATCAAAAGTCCACTGGTGCTTTTTAAGCAGTTCTTTATCAGAAGACTTATAATAGATTCCCACCAGTCGTCCATCAACGAGCCATTTTACATATTTAGGAGTCCACTCTATGCCATACACATGCCATTTAGTTACATCCACATCATGTTTGAAACTGGTTCTAAGTCCATGCTTGGGATTATCCAAAGTATATTGAGTATGTATATTATGGTTAGATTCTTGCTTACTTCCAAACATCTCCACAACATCAATTTCACCATACGGAGCCTTGTTTCCATCTTTCTGCTGTCTTCCAAGCCAGGCTGCAGGAAAATTGCCCGTTATGACGTTTGTCTTCATTCTCACCAACAAGCGTCCATACTGAAAAGCATATTTATTTCTTGTCCATATAGCTCCAGTTAGCATCTTTGCCGTATCTCCTTTTTCGTTCGAGTTAGGAATTGCACGACACACTAGTTTTCCTCTTTTTATATATATAACATCTTTAGAATCGCTGACCCAACGATTCCATTGACTATTATATCGTTGACAGCGACTCCATATTGCTGTATCAGGTTGAGCCCCATCAGATAGATTAAACTCATCACAAAAAACAAGTTTATAGCTATCTTTTGTTTTTTTCTTTGCCTGCGTCTGAAATGAGTCCCCACCCAAAAACAAAACCCAAAAGAATAAAAACATCAACAAACTTTTTTTCATATTGCCTATATATTACATATTCTTTTTAGTATCAATAAAAAAGCTTGGTACATTTTTGTGTCATATTTACAGTTATTTTTTCACTTATCTGAATATTATATAACATGGGTGACCTGGGACCAAAATAGAAAGGAATATATTCAGAAAGGAAAGACCCATCTGGCAGTTGCTTCGTTGAACGGGCATCCATCACAGACATATCCCCTATTGGCACAAAACTATCACTTGCAAAAGGTGAATCATTATGTACCAAACCATATTTCATCACATGAGGCATGTTATCTATATGGAGAATTCTAAAAGCATATCTAATATGCTTTTTAAAACGTGCTTTATTTTCCAAAACAAAATTTGATTCTAAATCAATGCAAATATACGTTTTTTATTTAAAACATACAAATATAGTTGGTCTATTCAATAAAAATTAGTATTTTTTGATATTGTTTTAAATCCTATAAAATTGAAAATCAACTATTATATACGTTCCTAATTAAGCACTTATTTCTCTACCATTTAAATTCAGAACAGATATCGGGCATGCGAAACACAATAAAAAGCAAAGGAGAACGTTATCTAATAAAGTTAGAATATGAAAAAAATAGGTAAATATAAAATGAAAGAAGACTTAGTATCAGTCATCATGCCTACTTATAATGCCGGCAAATTTCTTGCTGACAGCATTCTATGTATACTGAGACAAACATACGATAATTTGGAGCTTATTATAACTGACGATGCATCTACTGATGAAGATACCATTAAGATTCTGAAGGAATTTGCCCAAGCAGACAAGAGAGTAAAAATAGAACTACTCTCAGAAAACCATGGACCGGGATATGCCCGAAACGCATGTATCAAAAGAGCAGAAGGAAGATACATCGCATTCTGTGATTGCGACGACAGATGGATTCCAGAGAAACTGGAAATCCAAATCAATTACATGTCAGAAAAGAAGTGCGCTCTCTGCTGTGCAACTTATCTTATATGCAATTCTAACTATGAGACCACAGGTATCAATATTCCGCCACGCCGCATCACGTATAAAATGATAAAACGTGACAATAAAATCGGATGTCTCACAGCTATCTATGATACAAAAGCTTTGGGAAAGAAATACTATATGCCTACTATCCGCAAAAGACAGGATTGGGCTTTGTTTATTCAGATTCTTCAACAATGCAAAATATGCTACGCTTATACTAAAAAGCCTCTAGCCTACTATTGTGTAAGAAAGAATTCAGTTTCCAGGAAAAAGATGCAACTCATTCACTACAACGTAGCTGTATACGAAACCATACTGAAATTCAGCACACTGAAAGCATACTTATACTTCTTTCTGCTATTTCTACCAAGCTATAGTTGCAAAATTCTAAAAAGAAAACTAGACTCTAGACAATATATGAGCACTCTAAACGTTTTATAATAAAACATAATAGAACAAATGAATAGAGCGCAACTAAATAAGTCTACGAACATTCCATTCGAAATAGAATTAAATGATAACGTAGCTGACGAACGTTTCATTGCTGATGGCATGACAGAATTTGAAAGAAATGTAAAACGGGCGGGAGACTTTCTATTAGCTATCTTTGGCTTAATAGTTTTCTCACCTCTATTTGTTGTGTGCTATTTTCTCGTAAAAAGAGAAGATAATGGACCTGCTATCTTTAAACAAGAAAGAATCGGCCGATTCGGCAAACCTTTCTACATATATAAATTCAGAAGTATGAAAGTGGATGCAGAAAAAGATGGTCCTCAACTCTTCCAACATGAACGAGAAACTCGCATGACACGCATTGGAGCTTTTCTAAGAAGACATCATCTAGATGAACTGCCACAATTGTGGAACGTAGCCAAGGGCGACATGGCGTTTATTGGTCCACGTCCAGAACGCAAATTTTATATCGACCAGATTATGGTACATGATCCTCGATATCGTTTTCTTTACCAAATTCGTCCAGGAGTGACTTCTTATGCCACCCTGTATAACGGATATACGGATACGATGCCAAAGATGTTGAGAAGATTGAGTCTTGACCTCTACTACCTGGAACACAGATCCTGGTGGTTTGATGCCAAGATTCTATTCAAAACTATGACGAATATCATGTTTGGCAAAATATTTTAATGAGTAGCTACTTATACATCGTAAGCTACTGACTTTTGCATCATAAGTCCCTGACTTTCATATCGTAAGTAACTGACTTTTGCATCGTAAGTCTTTGATTTCCGTCTCGGAAACAACCGACTTCTGGGTGACAGGGTGACAGAGGTGACAGGGAATTCTGAAGATTTACTCTCGCGCGGGCAGGCAGGAACTTTCGGCCTGATTTTTCCTGCCTGCCCGCGTGCGAAGCGAAATGTTGAAAAACTCGTGTCACCCTGTCACCGTGTCACCGTGAACACAGAGCTGAGAATGCGCTGTATAGCTCTCTTGCTATGGGCATAAACTCTCCTGTCTCCGCCTCCGTTGGCTTTCGGAAGTAGAGATCCGTACATTACTGTTTTTGTCACGACGCCTCCAAAGTAGGTAATAAGGTTCTAATCTGTGTCACACGGTGCAAAGATACAAAAAATAAAATAAATGAGAGTTCCCACTAGTGGGAACTCGTAAACGATAATTACCGTTTTTTAAAAATCTTTTAAACAATAAAGGCTAAAAAATATATCCGATAATAGCAAGTTGCAGAAGAATTTGGAGTTGGAAGACACCTTATCTAACTGTTGGGAAGAATCATACCCAACATAGCATATTGACTATATATTGATGGTAACCATTTTTATAGAGCGCATATCGAATCAAAACAATGATGAACATCCTGTTTGACGAAAGTTTTAGACATCGAACGCTGTGAAAGGGAAAAAGACGGTTTTGTAACATTTTTTTATTTCACAGCTTTTTATTTGGCATTATTTATATAAAAATCTGTTTCCTTGTACAAATAGAAAAGACTCCGCAAAGGGTTTTAAAACTTTTTTTTAAGTTGATGGTAAATTTGTTGCCATTTTATTTTTTTGTTTCAATTTTTTTTAGTACCTTTGCAAACGTTATCCTGAATACAATCTTTTTACCTTAAAGAAAACTAATACCTATTGAATGTAGAGCAGTTGTCTGAGAAGATAGCTGCTCTTGTCTTTTTTATAGCTCCCCATACAATAAATACCGCAAAACATCCGTTTTTTATTTATAGAAACAAGTCTTATCACTTGTATAAATCATCACAGAAGAAACAATGGAAACAGAAGTAAAGAAGATTCCTTATCTCGACCTGAAGGCTATCAATGAGCCATACGAGAAGGAGATAAAGGATGCTATCAACAAGGTGGTCAACAGCGGATGGTATCTGCAAGGTGAAGCCGTAAAGAAGTTTGAGAAATCGTATGCACAGTTTATCGGTACTGAATACTGCATCAGCTGCGCTAACGGGACGGATGCGCTCAAACTGATACTGATGGGGGAACTGGCTATCGGAAAGTTGCAGAAAGGTGATGAGGTAATCGTGCCTGCCAACACTTATTTCGCTACCGTACTTGCCATCAGCAGCGTAGGACTGACACCTGTATTGGTGGATGCCAATATCGATACATTACAGATAGATGACCAACTGATAGAAGCCCGAATTACACCGAAGACCAAAGCCATCATGATTGTTCATCTCTATGGCAAACTGGCATGGACTCCAAAGATTGCTGAAATCTGCAAGAAGCATCATCTCTTGCTTTTCGAAGACAATGCGCAGGGATTCGGATGCTCCACTACTCTATCTGATTCTTCTGAAAAACCATCAAAAAGAAGATATACCGGAAATCTTTCGGATGCTGCTGCCCACAGTTTTTATCCTAGCAAGAATCTGGGAGCATTGGGAGATGCGGGAGCTGTAACTACCAATAACAGGAAATTGGCGGAAGCCATCATGTCACTACACGAATATGGAAAGATAGAAGACGGCATCTTCAGATATCAGGGCGTCAACTCGCGCATGGATGAGATTCAGGCTGCGGTACTGAATGTGAAACTGCAATATCCTGAGAACGAACAGAAAGCGAGACACAGACAGATACAGCTATACCTGGAACATCTGGATGACGATATCAAGGACAGATGCATCGCTGCGAAACTCATCTCTCCTGCTCATGAAAATGTTTTCCACGTCTTCCCTTTCCTTACCCGGAAACGAGACCAACTGAAAGCATTTCTGGCAGAGAATGGGGTCGGCACAAAGATTCATTACTTCCGCCCACCCTATCTACAGCCATGTTATCCGGAAATGAATCATCTGGAATTTCCGGTAGCCAAGAGAATAGCTGACGAAGAACTGAGTCTGCCTTGCAACTCATCGCTCAACGATGAAGATATCATCAGAGTAAGCAAACTCATCAACCAGTTCTTGGTTTAAAGGTACTGCACTTTGGCACCGATAGAGAGGCCGAAGACATCCCAGAAACCGGCATTGCCGTTACGGTAGAAACGCATAAAGTAAATATCCGTTGTACCCAACTCATAGAAGAACGTAATACTCTTGATACGCTTACGTTTATTGTGCGGAATATCATACTTAAAACGTTCACCCAAGGCGATATTAGGACGGACTCTGGTAGAGAACGGATAGTAGCCGCTTTCATACTTGGTAGGCTGCTTAGTCCAGAAATCATGTCCGAACACCGTATTGAAATACAGGCTGCACTCCAGCGGTTCAAACCACCAGCCCTTACCGATATTGCGACGCCAAGGAATGAAATTCTCCTTGAGCGTCATGGTAAACTTCTCATCGTCAGAACTGAACTTCGGGATGTAGCCAAACAAGAGCTGCGTTTCCCACTGGCGGCGCTTACCATATTCCCATCCGATACCCAGCGAAATGATACCCATATTGCCACAGGTCTGAATGATGCCACTAGTAGGTATCAGCAAATCCCAATGCTTACGGTAGCGCATAATGCGGCGGTCATATCGGGTCAGTTTGCCATCCGCCAACACCAGAGTATCATGAACAATACTATCCGTCAGTTCCAACTCCTCACTTTTCCCGGTAACCTCATCGGCAGCATGAACCTGTACAGAACCTGCAGCAAGCAAGGCTCCCAGAATGAATATATGCTTAAAACTCAATAATTTCATAACGATAATCTGTTGGAGTAATGGTGAATATATAGTACTGATGCTTAGCGGCATTGGCCACCTGATAATAGATGATACCATCGCCATAAATATCTTCTTGCTTGGTATGATGACCATGACCGTAAAGACAGCACATCAAACCTGGGAACTGATGCGTATAAAAATTGAAGACCTTAGCTACATTATTATTAAACTGCTCTGAATAAGGGGCAGCATGCATACAGACAACGGTACGCGAAAAGTCATCTGCATCTGCCTTAACCTGCTCTTCCATGAAATCGAAATTAGGTACAGGGCGGGAATAGTCGAACTCTATGGCATTGGTATTGAGACAGACAAACTTTACCTTACCGGCAATGAAACTGAAATCCGGATTACCAAAGATTTTCTGATAAGACTGGTTACCTGTTCCCAAACAGTCATGATTACCCAGCAGAGCCACGAAAGGTATCTTCAACTTCTGAAGATGGTCACGGGTACACTGAAACTCACGGGTAGCACCGAAGTCGGTAAGGTCTCCACAATGAATCACGAAATCGAGGGAATCACTCCGGCGATTGATATCATTAACCTCACTCTTCAAATCATCCAACCACTGGTGTGAATCGCTGATCATAGCAAAACGGATTGTATCTTTCGACTTTACTGCAGCCTCAATCTTCTGAATATTGGTAACATTCAGATTTCTATCGCCGTCGATTTGCACATCATACGGATGAACATCGAAGACGGTATTGCAGGATGCCACCATACAGAGACAACAGGCAGCCAGGATATAGGGAATAATTTTATGCATTCTTGTCTTATTATCTTTAAAAACTCTTTTTTATAACTCTCAAATACTACTTTTTCTTCTTTTTCAACCTTGCATAGAAACCTTGCAACCTGCCAGGCTGACAACCGGCATCGAGCAGTTTCTTCAAATCACGATAGGCTTCGTCTTTTCTTCCAAGCAGAATCAGGATGTCTACATGATTGAAAGCAAAATCCTCATTACCGGCATCCAACTCCATCGCCTTGGCGTAATCAAACTCTGCCAGCTCAAGCATACCCCTCTCCTTCTCCATACCACCTCTTGCAGCATAAGCCATCGCACTGTCAGGGTACTGCTCTATCAGACTGTTAATGCCATCGTAAGCCTCGGTATAATGCTTATCTTTCTCATTGAGCAAAGCCAGACCGAGTTGCGCCTGGAAGTTGCCAGGAACAAGTACCAGAAGATTCTGATAATCGAGACGCGCAAAGTTATAACGGAGCAACTTCTCATTGACAAAGGCACGATAGAACAAACCGGCGATATTGGTATTGTTCAGAAAGAGTACCTTATCAAGATCATCCTTGGCATATTGCCATTGCTCCAACTGGATATTCCAAGCAGCCTTTTTCAGTCGCAGATTGATACTGTCGGGATGATATGCAAGCACTTCTGTAGCCTTGGAGAGTGAATCGCGCAAGGTTTTATTCTGAGCAGCACGTGCCTTGTCGGCATCTACGTTCTGCGCAGATACAGACAAAGAAACCATTGATGCCAATAATAATGTATAAAAACTTTTCATGGTGCAAAGTTAAGAAGACTTTTGCAAACTGCCAAATAAAAAACTATAAAACTTATTTGAGTTTACAAAAAGAACTAAATTTCAGAAAGACAGGACAATCAACAAGAAAAGCCTTAAGAGAAAGAAACATTCCTCTTAAGGCTTTTATCAAGAAAGCATCTGGATAGAAAATTCACCCAGCGCCGAAAAATCCATTCACAGATTAAGCATTTTTAATCCAGTTAACGATCCATGCGCCAACCTCAGTTGTGCCATACTGAGCACCACCCTCAACCTGAATTTCAGGTGTGCGGACATTGGCATCGAGAGAAGCATCTACAGCCTTGCGGATCAAGGCGCCCTCCTCGTTCAAGCCGAAGTGCTCCAACAACATAGCTGCAGAAAGAATCTGAGCTACTGGGTTAGCCAGGTTCTTGCCCGCTGCCTGTGGCCATGAACCATGAACAGGCTCGAACAATGGTGTGTGCTCACCGAGAGAGCTAGATGGCTGCAAGCCCATAGAACCGGTGATGCAAGAGGTCTCATCGGTCAGGATATCACCGAAGGTATTCTCTGTAACGATGACATCGAAGAATGTAGGCTCAGTCAATACGCGCATAGAAGCGTTGTCGATGAACATATAATCGGTGTTTACCTCAGGATACTGTGGCTCCATCTCCTTGGCAATCTGACGCCAGAGACGAGAAGATGCCAATACGTTTGCCTTATCTACTACTGTTAGGTGCTTGTTGCGCTTCATGGCAAACTCGAAAGCTACCTTCAGGATGCGCTCAATCTCAGGACGGGTATAGATATCTGTATCGTATGCCTTATCGTTATCCTGATACTTCTCACCGAAGTACATACCGCCAGTCAACTCGCGGATAACTACGAAGTCAGCACCCTTCAGGAGTTCATCCTTCAATGGTGACTTGTGGAGCAGGCAATCGAATGTGGCTACTGGGCGAACATTGGCGAAGAGACCCAACTTCTTACGCATAGCGAGCAAGCCCTGCTCAGGACGAACCTTGGCTGTAGGGTTGTTGTCGAAACGTGGGTCACCAACGGCTGCGAAGAGTACAGCATCAGCATCCATACAAGTTTTGAAGGTCTCCTCTGGGAATGGATCACCTACCTCGTCGATAGCGTGAGCGCCGCAGATAGCCTCGTTGTAAGTAAACTCGTGGTTGAACTTCTCTGCAATGGCCTGCATAACTGCTACGCCCTGCTTCATAATCTCTGGTCCGATACCATCACCGGCGAGAACTGCAATGTTTAATTTCATCTTATCTGATTTTTTAATTGTTTTATTGTTTATAACCTTCGGAGATATTTTCATAATCTTCGGAGATAATTTCGTAATCTTCGGAGATAATTTCGTAATCTTCGGAGATATTATTCCATATCCAGATTTCGAGGCGATACAGCCTGTTCGTCGCTCTTATCTGCCTCATACATATTAATCATCTTCAGCGTTGCCTTGATAGCTGCTTCTGTCTGGTCAGCATCCAAGCCTCGGGTGCGCCAGATACGGTCACCTTCACGCCAGGTAATGACGGTCTGAACGAGGGCATCGGTACGACCACCAGGTGGGATGGTTACCTGATAGTTGTCGAGCTTAGGGAAGGTTTTGCCGAGCTTCACCTTGTAGATATTGCGGAGGGCTTTCACGAAGGCATCATACTGACCATCACCAGAGCTACGGTCTTCATACTCCTTACCCTCTATTTCTACCTTCACGCTGGCGATAGGCTTCAAACCGTATGAGGTTGATACCATGTAACTTACCAGTTTCACCTTATCCTCTGGAGCTCCATGCTTCAAAACATCACTCACGATGTATGGCAGGTCGTCCTGGGTTACCAGTTCCTTGCGGTCACCGAGTTCTGTGATTCGCTTGGTCACCGCCTTGGTCTGCTCAGGCGTCAGTTCCAATCCCAGTTCATTGAGGTTCTGCACGATATTCGCCTTACCAGAGTTCTTACCCAACGCATACTCACGATGTCTGCCGAAACGCTCAGGTACTAGGTCGTTGCAATAAAGCTTGTCCTTGTTGTCACCATCGGCATGCACACCAGCTACCTGGGTAAAGACGTTGTCTCCTACTACCGGAGTATTCGGAGCCACGGCAATGCCACTATATCCTTCAACCAATCGGGAAATATCGTTCAGACGGTCTTCCTTAATATTGGTCTTTGCCTCGAACATGTCTTTCAGAATCACCTGAACACTTGCCAATGGTGCATTGCCACAACGCTCACCCAGACCATTCACGGTAACATGGAGACCCTTGGCACCGCTCAATACGGCAGCCAGCGAGTTGCTCACAGCCAGATCGTAGTCGTTATGGGCATGGAAGTCGAAGTGAGAATTCGGATAACGGCGCACCATCTGGCGCATATACTCCACACACTGCAATGGGTTCAGAATACCCAACGTATCAGGAAGAAGGAAGCGCTTGATAGGCAGTTTTACCAACTCATCCATCATCATGAAGAGATAGTCACGACTGTCACGCATACCGCTCGACCAGTCCTCCAAGTAGAGATTCACGGTGAATCCCTTGCTCAAAGCATAGTCGATGGTCTGCTTGATATGAGCGAGATGCTCCTCAGGCGACATCTTGAGTTGCTGGGTGCAGTGCTTGTAGCTACCCTTAGCCAAGAGGTTGATGACATGACCGCCGCATTCAGCAATCCAATCCACACTCTTGTTGTTATCCACGAATCCCAATACCTCAACGGAATCCAGCTTACCTATAGTCTTAGCATAACGGCAAATTCGAGCGACAGCATCCTTTTCACCTTCTGACACACGCGCTGAAGCCACCTCAATGCGATCTACATTGATGTCGTGCAACAGCATTCTTGCTATCATCAACTTCTCGTGAGGAAGGAAACTGACACCATTGGTCTGCTCGCCGTCGCGCAGCGTGCAGTCCATGATCTCAATCTCCTTGATGCGGGAATTATCTCTCTTTGCGTTAACGTTCATAATTACTTGTTTTTAGCTTCCCAAGCCTCAACCTTGTCGCGGTTCTGAACGAGGAAGTCTACATCGTCCAAACCATTCTCCAAACAGTGTTTCTTGTAGCCGTTGATTTCGAAGTGCTCACTCTTGCCGGTAGCAAGATTGGTCACGGTCTGGTTAGGAAGATCTACCTTTACCTCTGTCTTGTGATCCTTGTCGATGCTCTCGAAGAGTTCTTTCAGGAATTCCTCGCTTACTACTACTGGCAATACGAGGTTGTTCAACTCGTTGTTCTTGTGGATATCAGCAAAGAAAGAGCTGATGACTACACGGAAGCCTGCACCTGCGATAGCCCAGGCAGCGTGCTCACGTGAAGAACCTGAACCGAAGTTCTTGCCAGCTACGAGGATGACACCACTGTAAGATGGGTCGTTCATCACGAAGTCTGGCTTTGGAGTTCCGTCGGCATTGTAGCGCCAGTCGCGGAAGAGGTTGTCGCCCATGCCCTCTTTATCGATGGCCTTGAGGAAACGGGCTGGGATGATCTGGTCTGTATCTACATTCTCCAAAGGAAGAGGAATGCAGCTTGATGTAATTACATTGAATTTCTGTTTCATTTCAATTTAACATTTAACATTGAACACTTAACATTACATAAACTCTCTTGGGTCAGTAATCTTACCAGTGATAGCGGCAGCAGCTGCTACATATGGGCTGGCAAGGATGGTGCGGGAACCTGGTCCCTGACGACCCTCGAAGTTACGATTGGATGTACTTACAGAGTACTTGCCTGCAGGAATCTTATCATCGTTCATTGCCAGGCAGGCAGAGCATCCAGGCTGACGGATTTCGAAGCCGGCAGCCTCAACAATCTTATCAATACCCTCTTCACGTATTTGTTTATCAACCAACCATGAACCTGGTACAAGCCAAGCAGTTACGCCATCTGCCTTTTTCTTTCCTTTAACAAGAGAAGCGAAAGCACGGAAGTCTTCAATACGACCATTGGTACATGCGCCCAAGAATACATAATCGATAGGATGACCCTCGAGTTTCTCGCCTGGCTGGAAACCCATGTAGTTGAGGCTCTTCTTGAAACCAGCCTGCTCTTCCTCAGGAATCTCATCGAGAGTTGGGATATTCCCGGTAATGCCGATACCCATACCTGGGTTGGTACCATAGGTGATACGTGGTTCGATATCCTTTGCCTCGAAAGTCAACTCCTTGTCGAAGACAGCATCATCACCACTCTTCAAGGTCTTCCAGTAAGCCACAGCCTTGTCCCACTCTTCACCCTTAGGTGCATATTCACGACCCTTGATGTACTCGAATGTTGTCTCATCAGGAGCTACGAAACCACCACGGGCACCCATCTCGATAGAGAGGTTACAGAGGGTAAGACGGCCTTCCATAGACATATCCTTCACTACATCGCCACTGTACTCAACGAAGTAACCGGTAGCACCTGAAGTAGTGAGCTGGCTCATCAGATAGAGAGCAACGTCCTTGGCAGTAACGCCCTTGCTGAGTTTACCGTTGATGCTGATACGCATAGACTTTGGCTTGCTCTGGAGAATACATTGTGAAGCCATCACCATCTCGACCTCAGAAGTACCGATACCGAAAGCTACAGCACCCATGGCACCATGGGTAGAAGTATGAGAGTCACCGCAGACGATGGTCATACCTGGAAGAGAAAGACCCTTCTCAGGACCTACTACGTGGATGATACCATTATCCTTTGTGTTCATGGCAAAGTGAGTAACACCGAAATCAGCGGTATTCTTTGCCAAGGTATCTACCTGCTTCTTTGAGATAGGATCCTCGATTGGTTTATCCTGATCGTGAGTAGGAGTATTGTGGTCAGGCATACAGAAAATCTGGTCTGGACGGAACATCTTGAGTCCGCGTGCTCGCATACCAGCGAATGCCTGAGGTGATGTTACTTCGTGACAGTAGAGACGGTCGATGTAAAGCTGTGTAGGGCCGTCTTCTACAATCTGGACAACGTGCTTGTCCCAAATCTTGTCGAATAATGTATTCATAATATCTTGTTTGTTATATATTTATCTGAATTAATTTTATCTTACCTTGAACTTGTTGATACAATCGATGTAAGCCTCAACAGAAGCCGTAACGATGTCGGTATCTGCACCGAAGCCATAATATACATGACCATCGTATTCTACCTGCATGTGAACCTTGCCCACATCATCAGAGCCCTTGTCGATAGCCTGGATGGTGAACTCCTTGAGGTTCATCTCCTTGGTGATGACCTTCTTGAGAGCATTGATAGCAGCATCTACCGGACCATTACCAGATGATGCAGCCTCAAACTTCTGACCTGCAATATCAAGACCGATACTTGCCACGCTCTTCACGCCCTTACCTGTAGTAACCTGCAACCAGTCGAGCTGAACACCATGCTTATCAGCAGAATCAGCACCGGCAAGCATCAAAACATCCTCATCGGTAACTTCCTTCTTCTTATCAGCCAGTTGGAGGAACTTCTTGTAAATCTTGTCAAGCTTCTCCTCATCATTAATCTCTACGCCATTGACATGGAGACGGTACTTCAATGCAGCACGACCAGAACGGGCTGTCAATACGATAGCATTGTCATCCAATCCCACATCCTTAGGATCAATGATTTCGTAAGTCTGAACATTCTTCAAGACACCATCCTGATGGATACCGGAAGAATGAGCAAATGCATTACGACCCACGATAGCCTTGTTTGGCTGGACAGGCATATTCATCAGGCTGCTCACCATGCGTGAGGTAGGAATAATTTTAGTGGTATTGATGTTGGTATCAATATCGATATGCTTGTGACACTTCAGAATCATGGCAATCTCTTCGAGCGAAGTATTACCTGCACGCTCACCGATACCATTGATGGTAACCTCAACCTGGCGTGCACCATTCAAAACACCCTGCAGGGTATTGGCAGTAGCCATACCGAGGTCGTTATGACAGTGGGTAGAAAGGCGTGCCTTGTCAATGCCATCAACATGCTCCATGAGATACTTGATTTTGTCACCATATTCATCAGGCAGACAATAACCTGTAGTATCAGGAATGTTCACTACAGTAGCACCCGCCTTGACAACAGCCTCTACGACACGAGCCAGATACTCATTATCGGTACGGCCTGCATCCTCAGCATAAAACTCTACGTCCTCAACATACTTTTTAGCATACTTGACAGCAGCTACAGCACGTTCGATGATTTCCTCGCGGGTAGAATTGAACTTATACTTGATATGACTGTCGCTGGTACCGATACCGGTATGGATTCTCTTATGCTTGGCATACTGCAAAGCCTCAGCAGCACAATCAATATCTTTTTCTACGGCACGGGTAAGTGCACAAATAGTAGGCCAGGTTACAGCCTTAGAGATTTCTACCACTGAATTGAAGTCGCCCGGACTTGATATAGGAAATCCAGCCTCAATTACATCCACGCCCAACTGCTCCAGTTGCTTTGCCACCTGAATCTTCTCAACTGTGTTCAACTGACATCCCGGAACCTGTTCGCCATCGCGGAGGGTCGTGTCGAAAATGTATAATCTGTCACTCATATCATTAAAATTTTAAATTTACACCTTATTATATATATAAGAGCTACACATTCAGAACGCACTACGTTTATATAGCAATCCGTGCAGAAGCATCAGATAAAGTAAAAAGCCTTCCCCCACTCCATAGACGGAAGTGTAGAAAGGCTTTTAATATCTTAAGCGATGAACTATACGCACACCTTATCACTTCCGCCCACAAACTGCAGTCGAAGTCGAATAATAATGCCTGTAATGTTCAACAATGTTGTTCTCATATCTATCATATTATGTTATATTCTTAAATTCGCATGCAAAGATAACACTTTTATTTGATACTAGCAAACAATTTATAACTTTTTTAATAGAAATGATAACAAATTCCTACAATCTTATTGTTTTTTTACCCAAAAACGTTAATCCTGTGCAAGAATTTGGCGAAAAAGCCAGTTTTTGAGTGAAAAAAATGACAAACTCTAACCTTAGAAAGGCAGATTCTCTGCAGGCGGCGGTGGTAGCGGACTACCATCCTGCCCTCCGCCATTCATCCTTGAGCCTACAATCTCACCACCTTCCTCAACAGGTGCTGCTGCAGCATCCTGCGGATCCTGGAATCGGGTAAATTCTCCACGGAAGTTCAGGAGAACATCTCCAACAGAGCCCTTACGGTGCTTGGCAATGATAATCTGTGCCATACCATGAAGGTCATTACCCTTTTCATCCTGATAGATATGATAATATTCCGGGCGGTGAACGAAAAGCACCATATCGGCATCCTGCTCGATGGCACCGGATTCACGGAGGTCACTCAACTGAGGTCGCTTTCCTTCCAAACCCTCACGGTTCTCTACATTACGGGAGAGCTGCGAAAGAGCAAGCACAGGAATATTCAGCTCTTTGGCAATACCTTTGAGCGAACGGGAGATGGTAGATACCTCCTCCTGACGGCTACCAAACTTCATACCATTGGCATTCATCAGCTGGAGATAGTCGATCATCAACAGTTTAACACCCTTTTCCCTTACCAGTCGGCGCGCCTTGGTACGGAGTTCGAAAACAGAAAGACCAGGCGTATCATCAATATAAATAGGTGCACCTGTCAGTTTTCTCAGTTTTTTATCCAACCGTTCCCATTCTGGCTGTTCCAATTGTCCGTTCAGTATTTTTTTACCCGAAATCTCGCAAACATTCGAGATGAGTCGGTTCACCAACTGAACGTTATTCATTTCCAGAGAGAAGAATCCGATAGGCACATCATAATCTACCGCCACATTCTTGGCAATACTCAATGCAAAGGAAGTCTTACCCATGGCAGGACGACCGGCGATAATCACAAGGTCGGACGGTTGCCAACCTGATGTCATATCATCCAACCCACGATAACCCGTAGGAATACCGGTAAGACCACCCGAGTTCTGAGCAGCGCGCTGCAAGATAGCAACGGCCTCCTTTACAACCGGATCAATCTGTGTATAATCCTGCTTCATATTGTTCTGCGAAAGCTGGAAGAGTTCACCTTCAGCTTTCTGCATCAGTTCATCCACATCCACACCTTCTTCATACGCCATCGTCTCGATGTCGCCGGCATAATGAATCAGCTGGCGCTGCATATATTTCTGCGCCAGGATACGGGCATGCGACTCTACATGGGCAGCCGAAGCCATGCCTGCAGAAATATCCATGAGATATTGTGCTCCTCCCACCTTATCCAGTTCGCCAGTCTTGGCTAACTGATCGGCAAGAGTCATGATATCCACAGGCCGTTCCTCCATGTTCATCACCTGGATAGCCTGATATATTCTCTTATGACGCGGGTCATAAAAAGTATCCGGCTTGAGCAACTCCGACACCACCGAAAAGGCATCAGAATCTATCATCAAGGCACCGAGTACCGCCTGCTCCACATTCACAGCCTGCGGCTGCAAATGGGCGTAGGTAGGATCTATCTGTACCTTATTCTTATTTTTATTATTCTCCGCCATCTTTATTGTTTTTTCCTTTCCTCGAAAACTTTTTTTGTTATAAATTCCAATTCTATAGGCGCAATACCACGATCATCAAGCCAATTTCCCATCTCGAGCAGACCGAATGCATCTATATCTTCCTTAGGGGAAAAAGCTGCATGACCAGATGCTTCATTCAAAAATCTGATAGCTGCAGTTCCTCCCTTTTTCACGAGAACGCAGAGTCCATAATAGAAAAATTTCATAGACTCCCATCTGTGGTCTTGTGGCTTGGAAACTTTGTTCACCATCGCAGATAACATTTTCATGAACATGCGTTCCTTATCAGCCTTATCCATATCTGTCATGTCTGAATTCAATATTTCCCTGATCTCATTATCATCACTATTTTGCAGATAAGGTTCTATTAAAGCCATTGCATGGTCAATGTTTTTATCGCCTTTCGATTCTGAAAAGAGCAAAGAGAAAGCCAGTCTGCATTCAACCTGTTCTTCCTTAGGATACTGTTCATCCATCAGGAAAGCCCATTCCAAAGCCTCTTTATAATGATGGAGTTTCAATAAGAGATCGGTCTTTTTTAGCTTGAGCTTAAACTGCTTACTCTCATCTGATTCTTCTTTAATCAAGCAATTCAATGTTATTAAAGCCGCCGGGTCTTTTATCTCTTCTTCTATTTCTAATTTCAACTCCGTGGCAGCCTTATAAGTTGGGCTTGTATTCTTAATCACGTAGAGATGTTCAAGCGCTTCATCATATTTTTCCTCCGATTTGTATGCCAATGCAAGCATCATATGCTCTTCGTCGGTATATTTTTCCAGATTACGCAAAATCTTGCTAACAAAGGCATAGTCACCTCTTTTAGCAGAGAAACGGGCCAGCGACAGGCGATACTTGTCATATTCCGGTTTTGCAAACAGTCCCATAGTAAAGAAAGGAATTTCCTTCTGCACTTCGAAAGGATTATCAAATGCCTTCCTCATTGGAGAGAGAGTATAGAATCGGTAGAGGTCCTGCACATAGCGATGACGAACCCTGATTGCACGTTTCTTCTTTTCCTCTTCAGAGAGATTCTCTTCATGTTCCATTACCGAATCAAGCGGTGTGACATTTTCAGAATCCTTTGCTTCTGTAGAATCAGTCTCATCCTCTACTGGCTCTTCGGTATTCTGCTCTTTTTCCACCTCATCTTCTTCGTCATAAAAAACAGGACCAGACACCATATTTTCCGGGGTAACATCCAATGATTCAATAAATTCCTTAGATGTATTATTCAATGAAAGAATGATGCTATACAGATCGGTATCACACATAGAGGCGCCTCTCAAGAGATTGTTGATGAAATTGCGATGCTGTTTCATCGTAGCCCGAACATTCTTGAGCGTAGAATTACGGACATAGAAAGGAACAAACCAATTATAGAGTGAATGGAAATGACCGAAGCTCTTCTGGTTGGCAAACTGATGATAATAGACATCAACTCCTATATCTTCTGAATTCAACATATAGTCGAAGGCTCCCTTAAGGGCATCATCAGGATTCTCCCCATCTGCTGAGAAGCAATTAAGTCCCAATTCACCCGTTTGGTCTATCTTTTCGGCCAAATCCTGAGTAAAAGAAGTGAACATGGTCTTCACCACGGAATGCATCATCTCCTTGCTATCCTTTTTACTTGTAAGACATAGACGCATCTGGCGTTGGAGATCAACACAGGCTGCCAAAAATTCATCATCCATGATCAAGCCAGCAGCAGAATCCCAATATTTCTGTTTTTCACCCGAATTGGTTATTGCACAGAAAACGAAACCCACCAAAGCTCGCTGGCGAACACTGCAAGTACTGTCGTCAGACTTGATTAAGCGCATCAAGACTGCAAGTCTAGGGGCATCCATGAATACAGAGCATGACAATGAAACAGCCGAAACAATCATATTGATGGTGTATGGATCTACCAAATCGGAAGCGATGATATCAAGTATATTCTTGACAAAATCATCATTCCATTCATCAGTTGTCAAAATATAAGAAAACACCATATTGCGATAGGCATTAAGCTGCTCTTGTATCTTTTGTCTTTCCTCGTCTATCTGTTCTTCAGACAAGTCTACCCTCAAATTTAGCATAGCTTCATCTGTAGCAAATTTCTCAAAGGTTTCCTGTACCTCATCAAAACTTGTCAGATTCTGAGCTCTTTTGAGAAGTGCAACAAATGTAGACTCATTAGCCAAAATCCATTCGTGGCGCATTTTACTATAGAGCTTGTCTATATCCATATCCAAATCTGAAGCAAGATCATAAAGTTCCCGATGTTTAAGTTTGCCATCTATATAATCATGATATAAAGCATCATATCTTTGTTCAATTTCCGCTATTCCAGGCAGACATGGCTCCAAACCCACTTCCTGGTCAATTATCTTGCGAATTGCCTCTATTCTGGATATCATAGTGACATTTTCATGCGAAAACTTTGTCCAGCTAAAATCTTCTCTTTTCATAAGCCGCTTATTTTTGTGCTACAGCCAGGTCACGACGTCTTGGTTCCATAGCGTGTTCATATTTAAGTTTTGGAAGATTACTGATGGTTTTAGCATCGGCACCCGTATATTTTGTGATGATTCTTGCATAATGCTGTACCCCACGACTGTTTATGCTATCAACAGCAATATTATACGCCTTGATAAACTTAGCAACTTGGTCTTTACGGCGCGGCTCTGAAAGTATTTTCTTGCGGAAAGCCACAACACCCAACTGCAAGTTCTTATCTCTGCTATCAAAGAGTTTTACATGCTGTTCAAGTCGGGCTTTGGTAGCTTGAGGTTCTGGCAGCAACATGGCATCCATCTCGTTGTTAAGCAACATACGCAGACGGATGTTCAAATCGTTGATTTGAACCTTATAAGCATCATATTTAGGCTTACCGCTATCGATTGCTAAAGTAGCCAGATAATCAGTTGCAGAGTAGCGGGTCATTGCCACCATCTTATCTGACAGTTGTTTCAGTTCTGATATACGCGAACGCTTATTGGTGATAAACTGCCAATAAAGATTGGTAGAAATAGGGTACGTCAAAGCAGTACCCCGTTTCTCTATATGATGAGCACGAATCAGATCGGTCACGGCTCCCTCTACGCGCTTGCGCTCGATAGCAGTATCACAATCCATTTGTGCAGTATATCTACGCAAATGTACGTCTACACCTTGCTGCTGGAAGATACTATCATCACATGCCAGAAAGATTGGCAGGCAGTCCATTGTTGGCATCACCGCTATCTTCAGCGCAGCACGGTCTAGGCTATCCAATCTAGCCTTTTCCTTCTTGCTCAAGCGATGACGTTCTGCTTCCGACTTGCCACATCCTGCAAATCCTATAGCCAGCAAGAGCATCAAGGCTGTAAACGTTTTGAACTTATTCATTATCTATCCTTTAATCATTTGTTATTCTACATAGAGAACCAATCCCTTCAAATATTCACCTTCCGGATGATAAATATTGATAGGATGGTCGGCAGGCTGGTGCAACTGGTGCAAGATGCGAACCTTTCTTCCAGCCTGCGCTGCAGCAGTAAACACAGCATTGCGGAACTGATCCTTCGTAACCACCTGAGAGCAACTGAAGGTAAAAAGGATGCCGCCCTTCTTAATACGCTGCAAGCCCTTTACGTTCAGGCGGGTATAGCCCTTCAACGCATTGCGTAAAGCCGCACGGTGCTTGGCAAAAGCAGGAGGATCAAGAACTATCAGATCATACTGCTGGTCATGTTCATCAAGATACTTGAAGGCATCTTCGCAGATAGCCTCATGGCGTGCATCTTCAGGGAAATTGAGCGCAATATTCTCATTGGTCAATTCTATCGCCTTGGCACTGCTGTCTACGGAGTGAACAGCCTTAGCCTCGCCTCTCATCGCATAAACAGAAAAACCGCCGGTATAGCAGAACATGTTGAGCACGCTCTTACCCTTGGCATAATGCTCGAGCAGCGAACGGTTCTCACGCTGATCTACGAAGAAACCCGTTTTCTGACCACGCAACCAGTCGATATGGAATTTCAGTCCATTCTCTACAGCAACATCGTCAGCATCACCTCCCAGTATAAAGCCATTTTCCTGTCTGAGGTCAGCCTTATATGGTAAGGTTGTCTCACTCTTATAGTAGATATTCTCCAGTGCTTCGCCCATCACCTTCTTCAAGGCTTTGGCTATCTCCATGCGGCAAACATGCATACCCACACTGTGAGCCTGCATGACAGCAGTAGGACCATAGCAGTCGATAACAAGTCCCGGCAAGTTATCACCCTCACCATGAACCAAGCGATAAGTAGTATTGGATGAATTACCGGCAATACCCAAAGCGAGTCTCATTTTATATGCCGAATCCAATCTGGCACACCAGTACTCCTCATCAATCTCAATATCTCTAAAAGAAAGAACACGTACAGCGATAGAACCGATCTGATAATGACCTATAGCAATGAATTCACCACTACGGGTAAACACTCTCACAATGTCGCCCTCCTCTATGCCCTCATCCATTGCCTGGATAGCACCCGAGAAGATCCATGGATGAAAACGCTTGAGCGATTCTTCCTTACCTTTCTTTAAATATACGCTTTTATACATATTTATATATGAAGTTTCTTACGATTATCAATTTCTATTCCTTACCACCTTATATCATACCCTGAGTTCATCGAGCTCGTAATCGCCTGTAGCAGACAAACGCTTAAATTCCTCATACAGATTAATGCAGCACCAGGCATCTGTAGCTGCATAGAGAGCCTGCGATTCCTTCAAATCGCTAGCCTCCCAATTGCTCAACCGTTGCGCCTTGCTGATTTTCTGGTGAAACAGGTTAGCATATAGTTTCTGCAGACTCATGTCTGCGATACCAAAGTTCTTAGCAACATCCTGCAACTCGATAAAGTAACCAGCCTTAAAAGCAGCTCGCTTATGGAGCTGCAGCAAGTCATCGTGCCAGGAAAGTCCTACTTTTGGCACGGTGGTATCTTCGAGCAAGCGAATGATGGCAGGAGTCATGCCCGTATGATGCAGGCGGAAGAGATAACATGTATCATGTGTACTCACCTGCAACAACGAAACATGGTAAGCCTGACCACGCTTGAATGATGGGCGCGTTTCAGTATCCACGCCCAGTATATAATGGCTAAGTAGGTCATTAACAGCCGCTTCTGTATCTTCAGGCTTGTCAACGACTACGATTTTGCCAGGAAACAAAGCTCTTGGCAAATTCGTGATTGCCGCCTTGTCGAAACTAGTGAAAATAATCTTCATTATGCTTTTTATTCTTTACAAGTTGCAAAATTAGAAAAAAAAGATGAGAAAAAGAATTGTTTTCTCAATTATTTTCGCTAATTTTGCAGATAAATTATTCAAAAATATATAAAATGGCTAAAAAAAGAACTGAAAAAAAGACCAAAACCTTTAGCGAAGCTATTGGTTTACAGTATATTTTCAACAATACTATCACTGACTTTTTCATAGGATTAGCCTTGGTAGTCATTGCTGTGGTTATCATCATCGCTATGATCTCCTTTCTCAACACAGGAGCCAATGACCAGAGTTTGCTCGAAAATCTGAAGCCGGGCGAATGGACCAACACGGAAAAACAGTTTCAGAACTACTGCGGATCCTGGGGAGCCATTGTATCCTATTGGCTCATTGTCATCAATTTCGGATTTCCAGCCTTCTTGCTCCCATTCTTTGTCATCATGGTGGGATTGCAGATGATGCATGCCTACAAGCTGAACCTGTGGAAATGGTTCTTCTGCATGATTGTGATCATACTATGGATGTCGGTAACCTTTGCCAAGTTCATCGCACCTATCATGCCAAGCCTCATCTTCAATCCGGGCGGAAAGCACGGACTCTTTGTCGTGCAGAATCTGGAGAACATCATGGGTCCTCCAGGACTTACTGCCATTCTTTTCTTCGTGGCGGTAGCATTCCTCACCTATCTCACCACTGAAACTATTACGGTTATCAGAAAAGCACTCAACCCTATCGGTTATATATCAAATAAGGTGAAATTTGAGATTACTAACCATGGAAAGAACAGGAAAGATACGGAAGCTATCGACGAGGTATACGCCAACGCAGCATATGGTGCTGGCACAGAGGATGAGAAAGAAGAATATAAGGAAGAAGAACCTGCCAAAGTCATCGACCTGAATCTGGATCCGGACCAGACTTTCGCAAACCCGGACACACCTTCTACGTCTGTTGAGTCAGAGGCAGACGGACAGGAAGCTACAGGAACAGAAGGTGATACAGACAAAGATGAAACCATCGCTATAGCCAACGGCACGCAGAACGAGAATATGTCATTCATTGCACGTCAGCGCGAACTCCGTACAAAACGGGCTGAACAGGAAGCATTGGAAAAGCAAGCTGCCGAGGCTGCTGCAGCTTCTGAGCATATAGGTATGGACATCTCTGTAGCCACAGCCGACGAGAAGGCTACAGGCAACACCTTGAGCAATGCAGAAGTACTGAATACTCCGATCAATCCGAAGGAGCCGTTCACCAGATATAAATATCCGGTACTCAACCTTCTGAAGAAGTATGAGGATGACGGCGTATCCATCGATGAGGAAGAGCAGCGCGCCAACAAAAACCGCATCATCGAGGTGCTGGGCAACTTTGGCGTACAGATCAAAACCATCCGTGCTACGGTTGGTCCTACCATCACACTCTACGAAATCCAGCCTGCAGAAGGCGTACGTATCTCTAAGATCAAGAATCTGGAAGATGACATCGCCTTGAGTCTGGCAGCTCTCGGCATCCGTATCATCGCTCCTATCCCAGGTAAGGGAACCATCGGTATTGAGGTACCTAACGCAAAGGCGAACATCGTTAGTATGGAAAGTACTTTAAACTCAAAGAAATTCCAGGAAACCAAGATGGAGTTACCTATCGCTTTGGGTAAGACCATTACCAACGAAGTGTTTATGGTTGATTTGGCAAAGATTCCTCACCTGCTTGTTGCGGGTGCTACCGGACAGGGTAAATCTGTAGGTTTGAATGCCATCATCACTTCTTTATTATACAAGAAACATCCAAACGAACTCAAACTGGTTCTCATCGACCCTAAGAAAGTGGAGTTTAGCGTCTACTCCCGTATTGCCAATAAGTTTATGGCTGCGGTTCCTGATGAGGAAGAACCTATCATAACCGACGTAACCAAGGTGGTTAGAACCCTGAACAGTCTGTGTGTACTGATGGATAGCCGTTACGACTTGCTCAAAAAGGCAGGAGCACGTAACATCAAAGAATACAACCAGAAGTATATCAACCACAAGTTGAAGTTGACAGATGGACATGAGTATATGCCATACATCGTGGTGATTATAGATGAGTTTGGTGATCTGATCATGACAGCCGGCAAAGAAGTAGAACTTCCTATTGCCCGTATCGCCCAGCTGGCACGTGCCGTGGGTATCCACATGATTATTGCCACCCAGCGTCCTACAACCAGCATCATCACGGGTAATATCAAGGCTAACTTCCCTGGCCGTATCGCCTTTAAGGTTACATCTGCCATCGACTCAAAGACCATTCTTGACCGTACAGGAGCCAACCAGCTGATTGGTCGTGGTGATATGCTCTATCTCTGCGGCAACGAACCTGTACGTGTACAGTGTGCCTTTGTTGATACACCTGAAATCGAGCGCATCAACGAGTATATCTGCGAACAGCCTGGCCCTATCGAACCTATGGAGTTGCCAGAACCAGCTAATGATGAAGGAAGCGCAGGTGGAAGCGGCAGCATCAGTGCCCGCGAACTGGATCCGTTCTTCGAAGAGGCAGCCCATGCGATTGTTCTTTCACAGCAGGGTTCTACCAGCATGATCCAGCGCCGGTTCAGTATCGGCTATAACCGTGCAGGACGATTAATGGACCAGATGGAAGCTGCAGGCATCGTAGGTGCAGCACAGGGCAGCAAGCCTCGTGAGGTACTGATACAGGATGAAAACCAGCTTAATAATCTGTTAATGGCACTTCGAAACTCTTAATTTTAGTAAATAACTAAGGGTATGAAAGAAGATAATATTGGAAAAGGTTAAATTATTAAACCCTGAAGCCGTGAAAACGTCTAAGAGAGAAAAGACGTTTTTACGGCTTTATGATAGAGTATGAAATTTTAGAAGATATAACATAGAATTTTAAAAGAAAGGAAAAGATAAAAATGAAAAAGATTTTAGCATTGGCTTTCGTTGCAATGATGAGCATCGGAGCCATGGCGCAGACTGCGCAACAGGTACTTGATAAGACCGCTGCCGTTATTGGCAACAAAGGTGGAGCTAGCGCCAACTTCAAGATGAGCAGCTCTAAGTATGGATCAGCAAGCGGCAGTATTGCCATCAAAGGCAACAAGTTTAACGCCCGTACCCCGCAAGCCATCGTCTGGTTCAACGGCAAGACCCAGTGGACTTATCTAAAGAAAACCAACGAGGTGAATGTCAGCAACCCTACACAGGCTCAGCAGATGTCCATGAACCCTTATACCTTTATTAATATATATAAGACTGGTTATAAGTCAACGCTCAAGACAGCAGGCAGTAACTATGTAGTACATCTCGTTGCCAATAACCAGAAACGTTCTGTAGCCGAAATGTATATCACCATCAACAAAAAGACACATATTCCATCAGTTGTCAAGATGCGACAGGGCAATACCTGGAGTACCATCACGGTAAGTAACTTCAGAGCCAAGAGCGTTTCTAACAGCACATTCAATTTCAACAGCAAGGAATGTCCAGGAGCTGAAGTCATCGACCTGAGATAATCGCCTGAAATATCGTATAAAGTTTATTTTCAAATAAGATTCCCCGCCACAACCCTCCGGTAGCGTGACGGGGAATTACTTTTTCCAAAAGGGTTTTAGTATCAATAATTTCCAAAAGCGAATCATAGGATCTACCTTTTTGCACAACAAATCTTAAAACAACTATGCAATTGTAAAATATTCAAAAATACTTTGGAATTTTTGCAAAAATATTTGGCGGATACAAAAGAATTGCTTATCTTTGCAACAACAAATTATAACAACAAGTAATTATGAAGCAGACAGAAGCCTATCAAAGACTCGTGGAGAAAGGTATCCGACCATCACTCCAGCGTATTGCCATCATGGATTGGCTTATTAATCATCCCACTCATCCAACTATCGAGGATGTGTACAAAGGATTAGCTGAAAGTATCCCAACATTGAGCAAGACAACCGTTTACAATACACTCAGAATGTTGAGTGAGCACAATGCGGCTCAAATGATCACAATCGATGAACATCGCGTGTGTTATGATGGAAATATTAAAAGCCACGTTCACTTCTATTGCAGAAATTGTGGCAAGGTAATTGACTTTTTCGGCGAACCTGCTCCAACAGTGGAACCAGGAAAGGAAATTGAAGGAAACATCGTATTGGAAGAACAGCTCTACTACAGAGGAATCTGTACAGAATGCGCTAAAAAAAGCGTAAAGTCACCTCTCACAGAGACTGTTCACTAATTCAAAAGACAATAATTATACAACAACTTTAAAACAAAAGCATTATGAAGAAAAAGTTTATTTGCACCGTTTGCGGTTACATTTACGAAGGTACAGAAGCACCTGAGAAGTGCCCTATCTGCAAGGCTCCAGCCAGCAAGTTCAAAGAGATGGAAGATGCAGTAGATGACGATATGACATTTGCTACCGTTCACGTTCTCGGTCAGGCATTTAAGGATAGCGTTAATGAAGACGTTATCAAGGGTTTGAAGGACCATTTCAATGGTGAGTGTGGCGAGGTAGGTATGTATCTTGCTATGGCACGCCAGGCAGATCGTGAAGGCTATCCTGAAATTGCAGAGGCTTACAAACGTTATGCCTATGAGGAGGCTGATCACGCTTCTCGTTTTGCAGAACTTCTCGGTGAGGTTTTGGGTGATACCAAGAGCAATCTCGAGGCTCGTATTGCAGCAGAGAAGGGTGCTTGTGAGGATAAGTTCCGCATTGCCAAGCTTGCTAAGGAGCAGGGTTCAGATGCTATCCACGATACCGTTCATGAGATGGCTAAGGATGAAGCCCGCCACTGTGCAGGTTTTGCAGGTCTCTACAAGAGATACTTCAAGTAATTGATTTTAAAAGACGTAACTTTAAAAATTATAATACTATTTAGTATTGTAAGTCAAGAAAACAGGAAAGCCGATTCTTGTATAGTAATATACTTGAATCGGCTTTCTTTATGTGATGATAAATATTGTTACTTTGTTTCAGGAACCAGGAACTTGTCTCCTGTTTGCTTAATAAGTTCCTTGGCATATTTCTCAGGATACCCAGGACGAACTGGGGTTGCACCTAATCCATAAGGAGTCTTCTCGAAACTGCCATCTTTTTTGGTTGGCTTGATAATCATGTCATTATACTTCACTACCATAAACTGGAAGAGCTGTTGCCAACGCGCCAACATCTGCTGTGCCTTCTCAATACCATAATTATTGAGATACTTGACAGCAGCCTGTGGATCCTGTGCATACAGTTCCTGAGCCTTAGCCTCAACACCTGGCTGTGCAGCAAAATAGCTGTTATCCAGACTATCACGAACCTCCTTCAAAGTTGGGAACATCTGGCTGTAACGAGGATAAACCATATTGCTGGTCATATTGCACACCCAGTAAGCATTCTTGAAACTGAAATTCACTGCATCTGCTCCCGGTGTGTTATAACACTCAGGACGAACTGTAGAAGAACAGTAGATTGGTGTGAACGCTACCATATTGGCATCATCATTACCAAACCAAAGAACACCGCCAATCTCTCTAGGCATCCATGAACGCATCTGGCTAACAAAAACAAAACCACTCTGCTGGGTGCTGACCGGTCGTTCGTTGAAGCACTGCTTTCCATCCACCTCAAACATCAATGGAGTTGGCCTGTAAGGCATCTGCCAGATACCACCCCCGATATCAGTGCCATCAGCAACAGAAAGAGGTGTACCCTCATAATGGTCACGCATGCAAGCCTCAACATCAGCAACACTCACCTTCTTGTTTGGAACCACCCAGAGAGGCATATCCTTCGCATTAGGATCCTTGCCCAAAGCCCAATCAAGATAAGGACTCATATCATAGAAATGATTCAAAAGAGCCCAAGCACGAGCATCGCAGAAACGACGTCCTGAGAAATCAGGCTTAGCATATGCCATTTTCCATGAGAAATCAGCATCCTTGCCCTGATACCATCCCTTACTACGAGCAAAAGAAACGACATCCTTGGCATACATCACGTTTTTCTTGTCCTTCATATTGAACTTGCCGATGCGACTCTGGTTAGCATGTGCACAAACTGCATTATCAGGAATACGGAGAGCTACCCAAACCACGCCCTTAGAACCTGGTCCCTTGCCCATCATCTCCATAATCCAAGCTTCGTTCGGATCACAGATGGTAAAGGTCTCGCCTTCTGAATTATAGCCGTAAGTATTGGCGATGGTTGTCATCACTTTGATAGCCTCACGGGCTGTCTTACTACGCTGCAGGGCAACATAAATGAGTGAACCATAGTCCATGATACCTGTAGAATCAGCCATCTCCTCACGTCCACCATAAGTAGTTTCACCGATGGTGACCTGCCATTCATTGATATTGCCAATCACATTATAAGTCTCGGCAGCCTCCGGAATCTCACCATGATATTTATTGGTATCCCAATCGTAAATCTTACGCATCTCGCCCTTAGCATGCTTACCGGCAGGAAAATGACAGAGATTTTGGAACATACCATAGTCATCAGCACTATATGAACACATCACAGATCCATCAACCGATGCTTTTTTCCCTACTATAAAGTTGGTACATGCCTCAGCCTCAGAGACACTGCCCAACATAGCCACAGCCATCAAGGCAGAAGCAAAAATCTTATTCATAAAATATACCTTAATTTATATATACAAAAAGAGAAGAGCATTTGAATTCTTCACTCTTCCCTCTTCATTCTTCACTTATTCGCAAGCCTTGAAACTCATATCCAAGCCCTTCACACTATGTGTCAAGGCACCAACTGAGATGAAATCAACTCCCTGCTCTGCATAATCGCGGATGGTATCGTAAGTGATACCGCCAGAAGACTCAGTCTCATACTTACCTGCGATGATGTCTACTGCCTTCTTAGTATCAGGCACAGAGAAGTTATCGAGCATGATACGATTTACACCACCATGCTTCAATACCTGGTCAAGTTCATCGAAACTGCGAACCTCGATTTCAATCTTTAGGTCGAGGCCCTTCTCCTTCAGATAAGCATGGCAACGGTCGATTGCGTTATCGATACCACCAGCAAAATCGATATGGTTATCTTTCAAGAGAATCATATCAAAAAGACCAATGCGATGGTTCATACCACCACCAATCTTCACAGCCTGCTTCTCCAACATACGGAGACCTGGAGTAGTCTTACGGGTGTCAAGGATATGAGTCTTTGTACCCTCAAGACGCTTTACATACTTAGCAGTCATGGTAGCAATGCCACTCATACGCTGCATGATATTGAGCATCAAACGCTCTGTCTGGAGCAAAGAACGGGTCTTACCCTCTACAATCATTGCAATGTCACCCTTCTTAACATGGGTTCCATCCTGAAGCAACACTTCTACCTTCATGGTAGGATCGAAACGGGCAAATACCTTCTTTGCCATTTCAACACCTGCCAACACGCCATCTTCCTTGATAAGCAAGTGGCTCTTACCCATGGCGTCTTCTGGGATACAACACAAAGTTGTGTGGTCGCCATCACCGATATCCTCAGCAAATGCCAAGTCTATCAACTTGTCTTCTAATTGATCTACGCTTAACATATTATTAATGTTTATGTTTAATGTTTATTGATTACTTTTCCGTTCCACAGGGCACGAAGGATGCCTTCCTCATCGCGTTCCACCCGGATTTCGCCGCCTAACCATTCGGTCATAGGCAACTCCTCGCGAAACTCGAAGTAGTTCACCACCCTGTCCTCTTGTATTTCTACCACAGCCTGCTGCAATATCGAGCCATCCGGCAATATCACCTGATGGGCTCCGCATCTCCTCATTTCAGCCATATCTTAAACATCCAGACTAATTACTACTCGTCATCTGAATAGGTTTATCAGGCATAGAAACCGGTGCACTGGTCGGAGGCGCCAAAGCTCCATCCGGACGCGCTGGAACACTCGGACCTGGTATACGGGTCTTACGAGCTGTATCTACTTTTGCCGAATCAGAAGATGCTGCAGAAGAAGAAACCGGTGCCACCTTTTTAGGATGCATACGGATGAGACGAATCTTATTGACAAACATCAGTTTAAGAGTCGTCAAAGAACCGGCATCAGAACTGAAGCCACCCTCATTCAACATAAAGTACCCCTTTATACATTTGATTCCAAGGCTATCATTATCAGCGAGTTCTACACTATAGTGCTGAGCACTCTGAATATGAATTACAGTCTGTGCCACACTATCGTTCTTGAACTGAACAGCCAGCAAAGCGATGCCATCACGCATACCATCCTGGAAGATAAACTGCGATTCGAAATCAAGACGGAACCGGTCACCCTTATGGAAAGCAGTATCAGCTTCAATTTTAAAACTGCGACTGTTGAAGCCCTCATCAGGCGAGAATACCATCGAAGTAGCATCCTTCCAGATATTGGCAGTATCGCCAACAGCAGTAAGATTGTCAAAATCACTATTTCCTGTACTGTTTCCACCCAATGCAACCACCTCTTTATCCAATCTTTCAGCCAAATCCTTATACACATCATGCAGCAATTCTGTATGGCGCATATAATAAACCATCGAACTGTCGAAGTCTGCCGAGGTGACATCATGTTTCTTCAGTACAGCCTCGCGATAAGCCAGACTATTCTTCTCACTACCACCGTCTTCGTTCTGCGCCATAGCAAGAGCGATGTGATAATCGAAGAGAATATCCGTCATCTTTCCTTTAGAGAGCACATCTCTTGGCAGCGAAGGCTTGCAAGAAGCAAAGGCTGCACAAAAGGTTACTATCCAACAGAGATAAAGAAAAGCTTTCTTCATGATTACTTGTCCTCCTTATTTTCTTGAGATTGAGACTTTATCTTTTCTTCAGCAGTTTCAATAAAAGAAGAATCTTTAACCTTCTTCTCCTTATCATCACCTCCGAGAGCTTCCAGTTCTTTTCTACAGAAAAGCAAGAGAGAAATGATGCCGACTGATACACAGGAATCTGCAAAATTGAATACAGGATCGAAGAATGTACCATGCTGTCCACCCCAGAAAGGGAACCATTCAGGCCATGTATAGGTGAAGAACGGAAAACGGAACATATCAACCACCTTGCCCATGAGCACGGGTGCATACCCCTCGCCGAAAGGCACAAGATAAGATACATAATAAGGTGAGGCACCGGTGAAGATAAGTCCGTAGAAGATGGAATCAATCATATTGCCGATTGCACCTGTCAGAACCAGCGCCACCAAAATGATGTATAACAAGCGATAGGTACCACGCTTAATGATGCGATGCAGATAAATGCTCAAAGCACAGATGGCTACCAGGCGCAACAGACTTAGCCAGAACTTGCCGATAAACGACATACCCCAAGCCATTCCGTTGTTCTCTACAAATTCGATATAAAACCAATCAGTAACACGAACAGACTCGCCAAGGCAAAAATGGGTCTTGATGTACACCTTGATAATCTGATCGATAACAAGAAGCACAACCACCATTGCCGTGACGAGCCATCCGTATTTAATTTTACTTGTTTTCTCCATTTATTACTTTTTTCTAGCCTCCTTAGAAGCTACACTCAAAGTGGCATGAGGTACAGCACGCAAACGCTCCTTAGGAATCAACTCACCTGTTTCGCGGTCAATACCATAGGTCTTGTTCTGGATACGAACCAAAGCTGCTTCCAATCCCTTGATGAACTTCTGCTGACGCTGGGCCATCTGGATGATTTCTTCCTTGCTTTGTGCTTCACTACCCTCCTCAAGAGCCTTGTAGGTTGGTGATGTATCTACCACATCATTACTGTCTGAGTGGTTCAGCTGAGCCATGCAATCATGATAAGTCTGCTTTGCCACCTTCAATTTCTCATCAATAATAGCGCGGAACTCCTCGAGCTCCTGATCGCTATAACGTAGTTTTTCGTTAGCCATAGATGTTATCTATTATGTTATTTGTTAATGTTTTTAGGAAATAAGGGCTAGAAAGTTAGAAGCAAGCAGTTTGGAAATGCTCCTAACTTCTAACTCCTAACTATTTAATTCTTCTCTACGAGAATGTTCAACTTAAAGTCATCAAACTCGGTCTCAACACCTGCGTTGTCACCGATTTCGATGCTGTCTGCTAATACCTGACCCTTGATGTAGTCGGCGAATGACTCGATGGCTGCGTTGGTCTCCTCATTAGGAGCCACAGTTACGTTGATGCGGTCGGTAATCTCCAGACCTGTCTCCTTGCGGAGGTTCTGGATACGGTTGATCAACTCACGAGCCATACCCTCCTTCTTCAATTCTGGGGTCAACTCTACCTCAAGCGCTACGGTCAGATTGCCCTCGTTAGATACGAGCCATCCTGGAATATCCTCAGAGATAATCTCCACGTCGGCTACCTCTACCACGGCTTCCTGTCCGTCGATATTCAATGTGATGTTGCCTGCCTTCTCAAAAGCTGCAATCTGGTCCTGATCGAGCGCTGACATCTGGGCAGCAACACCCTTCATCAGCTTGCCGAACTTCTTACCCATCACTCTAAAGTTACACTTCACCTTCTTTACGAGAATACCCTGACCCTCAATGAAGTTAACCTCCTTCACGTTCACCTCGTTCTTCAACAGTCCTGCTACTGCCTCGATGTGTGCCTTCTGTACATCATCTACTGCAGGAATCATGATCTGCTGGAGTGGCTGACGCACCTTGATGTTCACCTTGCGGCGCAAAGCCAATACCATAGAAGTAATCTTCTGGGCGATGGCCATACGCTCCTCCAGGTCGGCATCGATAGCAGCCTCATCAGCTACAGGGAACTTATCGAGATGTACGCTCTCCAACTCGCCGCCCAAGTCGTGATACAACTCGTCTGCATAGAATGGAGCGAATGGTGCCAGCAGCTTAGCCACTGTCATCAGGCAGGTATAGAGAGTCTGGTAAGCACTCTGCTTATCCTCGCTCATCTCCTTACCCCAGAAACGTTTACGGTTCAGACGAACGTACCAGTTAGAGAGGTCATCGTTGACGAAAGCATCGATGAGACGGCCTGCGCGGGTTGGATCATAGCCAGCCAACTCTCTGTCAACGCCCTTGATGAGGGTATTGAGTGAAGAGAGAATCCAGCGGTCAATCTCTGGGCGCTTCTCGAATGGCACCTGAGCAGCCTCTGCATCGAAACCATCTACATTAGCATAGAGGGCGAAGAAGCTGTAGGTATTATATAAGGTACCGAAGAACTTGCGACGGGTCTCGTCCACACCATTAGGGTCGAACTTGAGGTTGTCCCAAGGCTCGCTGTTGGTCATCATATAGAAACGAACAGGATCGGCACCATACTTGTCAATCATCTCGAATGGGTTGGTTACGTTACCCACGTGCTTACTCATCTTGTTACCCTTGGCATCGAGAACGAGACCAGAAGAGATTACGTTCTTGAAGGCTACGCTATCGAATACCATGGTAGCGATGGCGTGCAGGGTAAAGAACCATCCACGGGTCTGATCCACGCCCTCGTTGATGAAGTCGGCTGGATAGAACTTAGGAGGAATAGCATATCCCTCGTAGGTGCTGTGGATGAGTGCATCGCGGTCTGCCTCTGTGCCACGGGCCATCTCACCCTCGAATGGGTAGTGGAGCTGGGCGTAAGGCATTGAACCTGAATCGAACCAAACGTCGATGAGGTCGCTCTCACGATACATTGGCTTGCCCTCCTCGTTAACCAATACAATCTTGTCAACGTATGGACGGTGGAGGTCAATCTTATCATAGTTCTCCTGACTATAGTCGCCAGGAACGAAACCATTCTCCTTCAATGGGTTGCTCTGCATGATACCGGCAGCCACAGACTTCTCGATTTCAGCATAGAGTTCCTCAAGGCTGCCGATGCACTTCTCGCCACGGTTCTCGTCACGCCAGATTGGCAATGGAGTACCCCAGAAGCGGGAACGTGAAAGGTTCCAGTCGTTCAGGTTCTCGAGCCAGTTGCCGAAACGGCCTGTACCGGTGCTCTCAGGCTGCCAGTTGATGGTCTTGTTGAGTTCTACCATGCGCTCCTTGCAGGCTGTATCCTTGATAAACCAGCTATCCAATGGATAATAGAGGATAGGCTTGTCGGTACGCCAACAGTGAGGATAGTTGTGCACGTGCTTCTCGCTCTTGAAAGCCTTGCCCTCCTGCTTCAACTCGTAGCAGAGTACGATGTTCAGGTCTTCAGCCTTATCAGAAGCCTTCTTGTCCCAGACGCCATCCACATTAAACTGTGGGTCGTAGGCATTCTTCACGTAGCCGCCTGCGTGATGAGCATATGCCTCCTTGTTGACGCAAGCGTTCACGAAGTTGGCATCGAGGTCTTCGATGAGATAGAACTTACCCTGGAGGTCAACCATTGGGCGGGTCTCGCCCTTCTTATTAATAAGGTAGAGAGCTGGGATGTTGGCATCCTTAGCCACCTTGGCATCATCGGCACCGAATGTAGGAGCGATGTGAACGATACCTGTACCGTCATCGGTAGTAACGTAGTCGCCGAGGATTACGCGGAAAGCCTCGCTATCCATCTCTACGAACTGATCGCGACCATCCTCAGAAGCGAACACCTTCTCAGGATGAGCAGCAGCATATTCTGTTACGAAAGCCGGTGCGAAGAGATCAACCTTCTCGCATGGCTTTACCCATGGCAGGAGCTGCTCGTAGTGCATGCCTTCGAGGTCGGTACCCTTCATGTGGTCGACAATGCGCCAAGGGCACTGCTTCTTCTCCTTGTCGAATGGCAGGAGATCGCCTTCCTTGCACTCCTGGTCTGCCTTCAGATATGAACCAACCAGAGCCTCAGCCATCACGAGTGTCATAGGCTCGCCATTGTAGAGGTTGTAGGTCTCGATGGCAACATAGTCAATCTTAGGACCCACACAGAGAGCCACGTTTGATGGCAAAGTCCAAGGTGTAGTGGTCCATGCGATGAAGTATGGCTTGCCCCACTTGGTCCACTCAGCCTTAGGATCCTTGATGAGGAACTGGGCTGTGGTGGTGAGGTCCTTAACATCGCGATAGCAGCCAGGCTGGTTCAACTCGTGAGAGCTCAAGCCTGTACCTGCACCTGGAGAGTATGGCTGGATGGTGTAACCCTTGTAGAGCATCCCCTTGTTGTAGAGCTGCTTGAGGAGCCACCAAAGAGTCTCGATATACTTGTTATCGTAGGTGATATAAGGATGATCGAGATCTACGAAGTAACCCATCTTCTCAGTCAACTCGCGCCACTCAGCAGTGAACTTCATCACGTTCTCGCGGCACTTGTGGTTGTAATCCTCAGTAGAGATATACTTCTCTGAAGCCTTGTTGTCGATATCCTTCTTGGTGATGCCGAGTTCCTTCTCGACACCGAGTTCAACAGGGAGTCCGTGGGTATCCCATCCCGCCTTACGGTGAACCTGGAAACCCTTCATGGTCTTGTATCTGTTGAATGTATCCTTGATACTACGTGCCAACACGTGGTGAATACCCGGGTGGCCATTAGCTGATGGAGGTCCCTCGAAGAAGATAAACTGAGGGCAGCCTTCACGCTCGTCGATAGACTTGTGGAAGATATCATTTTTCTCCCACGCTGCTAGTACGTCATTGTTTGTCTGAGTCAAATTCAGACCGTTGTGCTCGGCAAATTTCTTAGCCATATTATCTTATATTTTTATAATGTTTTTACTTTTGGGCGCAAAGTTACAAAAAAAATATGTTTTACCCAAAAATAGAAAGACTTTTTATATAATTATTTTATTATAAACGAAAAAGTTAGGAGTTGGAACAGTGCCCCGACTCCTAACTTTTTATTTCCCGTTTTATTAAAACTTCGCTGCCATGTATTATAAATTTTCAGCCTCTTGCAACCAGATGGCAGATGCAGCATCACTAGGCATACGCCAGTCGCCACGAGGACTGAGGCTTACGCTACCGACTTTCGGGCCATCTGGCAGACAACTGCGCTTGAACTGCTGATTGAAGAAACGGCGCACGAAGGTCTTCAGCCACTTTTTGATAGTCTCCTCATCATAGCTGTCAGGATCATTATCACTGATCTTTACACGCTCCAGTTCGGAATCAATAAATGCCTTCTTTGCCAACATGTAAATCTTGGAAGGACGGAAACCGAAACGCAGGAAATAGTAGAGGAAGAAATCATGCAGTTCGTATGGTCCCACCAAATCTTCCGTCTTCTGCTTGATATTTCCATTCTCATCTGCCGGAATCAACTCTGGACTGATAGGAGTATCGATGATATCACGAAGGGTGATGCGGCTCTGTTCGTCTACCCCACTCTCTGCAACATGATTTACGAGATGTCGGATCAGGGTCTTAGGAATGCTGGCATTCACGCCATACATGCTCATGTGGTCACCATTATAGGTAGCCCATCCTAATGCCAACTCTGAAAGGTCGCCGGTACCGATAACCATACCACCCATCTTATTGGCTAAATCCATCAGAATCTGGGTACGTTCACGAGCCTGGGAATTCTCGTAAGTCACATCATGCACACTGGCATCCTGACCGATGTCCTCAAAGTGCTGGGTTACAGCCTTGGCGATGCTGATTTCCTTAATGGTAATACCAAGACTCTGCATCAGCGAGATAGCATTATTGTAGGTTCTGTCTGTGGTTCCGAATCCCGGCATAGTGACACCTACGATACCCTTTCGGTTCATTTTGAGTTTATCAAAAGCTTTTACACAAACAAGTAAGGCCAGCGTAGAATCCAAACCGCCGCTAATACCGATTACTACGGTCTTGGCATGGGTATGAACGATACGCTTGGCTAGTCCCATGAGTTGGATATTGAAAATTTCCTCGCAAGAGGCATTCATATCGCTGCTGGTAGGAATAAACGGATGAGGATTCACCTCACGTTCCAACACAAAATCGCGTTCATTTTCGGTAGGATCGGCTTCGATATTACGGATATTGAACTGACCGCCGAGAACAGAATACTTAATATTGCGCTGGGCATTTACATAAGTAGAATTCGTACGACGCTCAGAGCGGAGTTTCTCTACATCTATCTGTGAGATAACCATCTGCGGTTCAATAGAGAAACGTTCACTCTGTGAAAGTAAAACTCCATTCTCATAAATCAGGGCATTTCCGCCATAAACCACATCCTGCGTACTCTCACCGAATCCGCAGGAACTGTAGATATATCCGGTCATGGTACGGGCACTCTGCTGGCTGAGCAGACTCTTCAGATAATGATGTTTTCCGATGAGTTCGTCGCTTGCAGAAAGATTGAAAATCAGGTCTGCTCCTGCTAGCGCCAGTTTGTTGCTAGGAGGAGCCGGAGCCCATACATCTTCGCAGATTTCCACACCAAACTGTACGCCATCGAAAGTTTGAAAAATCTGAACATCAGGCGTCAGTTTCACCTTATGTCCGGCATAACGGACTTCGCAATCTCTCAGGTCCTGAGCCGAAGCAAACCAGCGTTTCTCATAAAACTCGCTGTAGTTTGGAAGATATGTCTTCGGTACAATACCGAGAATCTGTCCATGCTGGATAACGATACCACAATTGAGCAACAAGTCGCCCGCTATCACCGGCGCACCCACGATAGAGATGATATCGAGTTTGCGTGTGAAATCGAGCAACATCATCACCGCCTGCTCAGATGATTCAAGAAGCACCTGCTGACGGAAGAGATCCTGACAGGAATAGCCCGTAACAGAGAGTTCCGGAAATGTAATGATCTCTACACCCTTTCCCTCAGCCAGCGCTATCTGTTCCTCTATCTGCTGGGTATTGAAAATGACATCCCCCACCTTTACGGCAGGGATGGCACTAGCTACCTTAATAAATCCGTACTTCATAATAAATTACTTTATTGTTACCTGTGTAGCACCATAGCCATACTCCTGGAAAGAAGCATCCTGATAGGTGCAACTCTTATAGCGATAGTTCAACTCATGAATGAGAGTCTGGCGCAACACACCTTCGCCCTTTCCATGAATAAAGATAATTTTCTGTCCCTTCTTTTTCTTATATTCCTCCATGGTCTTCTTAAAGATATCCATCTGATAATGAAGAATATCTGCAGAATTCATTCCAGCAGTTGTTTCAAGCACTTCATCCGCATGAAGATCTATCACAAGGGTACCATCATCCTTCTTGCTTTTCTTCTTGCTGGTGTTGGCGACAACCTTCTCATCCTTATACATCTGCTCTTTCAGACGCTTGGAATCGATAACCAGCGGACGGGATATTTCATCGTTCTCTACAATCGTAAAGAGATAGGCTGGAGTCTCGAAGAAATCGTTCTCTTCGAAAAGATGAAGTTTGTAGAATTTCACGGGATCGAGACGGAACTGAACATCTGTTGCCGGCTTCAGGAGAAATGGCTTGTCCTTCTTGTAAGCTATCATCTGGATGGCGATATGCTCCATCTCGTTCAGAGCCTCACGACCGAATTCCTCGATGAAGAGTTTGGTATTCGGTTCTATTTCTCCCTCTGCTTTCAGAGTCCATGCATTTCCCTCAGCCACAAGATAGGTATAGTGGAGATAGTAGTTGCTGTCATTCACCATATAGGTCTCGAAACGGGTATTGGTTACGTCCTTGATGTTGATAGGTACAAAGGCGAGATAAGCACTGAGTTTGTTGCCACCCGTACGTTCCTGAACCGGTTTCACAAAGGTTATCTCACGGTCGGCAGCATCATATTCCTCTACATCCATATCCACGTCATCGTGATCATTCAAGATAGCCTTGATACTCCGGCTGTCCTGATGCAGTTCGGTATTGGCATGCTCCTCAGCCTTCTGCTGCGCATCCATCTTAGCCGAAATCATCTTGCCCATGGAGTATTCATCCTGCTCCACCACAACCACCTCGTTGATAGGCATCGGAATCTCAAAACCATCCTCATCCTCAACGAGCACAATATTTTTACCTTGGAAGCCGGCAACCTTTCCGCCACCCACTTCGCTCAAGAATCTGACTTTATCTCCTTTTTTCATAATCTATTAATAATTTGTAATTGCAAAGATACAAAAGATATTGCAAAACAGGGCTTATTTTAATATTTTTAATGCTACTGATAAAAATAATCCTGTAAAAGATGCACCATGTTAGATATTTTTCCGTATCTTTGCAAAAAAAAGAAATAGTAACGAACCCTTTAAACTGAAAAGTTATGATTACATTTCCTTGCGCCAAGATCAATCTTGGTTTAAATATAGTTAGCAAGCGGAAAGATGGATACCACAATCTTGAAACGGTGTTCTATCCTATTCCGCTGACCGATGCACTTGAAATCAAGCTCATGGGCGATGAATTCCCTAGCGATGTTCCTTGTGATCTGAAGATTACAGGTAACGCAGTGAACTGCGACGAACAGAACAATCTCGTTGTAAAAGCTTATAATCTCCTGGCTGCCGACTTCAGGATTCCACGCATCCATGCTCACCTGGTGAAGCGTATTCCTTCGCAGGCAGGTTTGGGTGGCGGTTCTGCCGATGCAGCCTTCATGATCCGTTTGTTGGACGAGCGTTTCCGCCTCAACATCGGTAATGCGGAGATGGAAAAATATGCTGCCAAACTGGGCGCAGACTGTGCCTACTTCATTTCTGCTGACCCCGAAGATGGTGACACTGCATGCTATGCAGAAGGCATCGGCGAAGAACTGATGCCGGTAAGTGGTCCTGGCGATAATCTGAGGGGCTATCATCTGGTTGTGGTGAAGCGCGATGACATTGCCGTCAGCACCAAAGAGGCTTATGCAGCCATCACCCCACAGGCACCAGCCAAATGTTGCCGCGACATTGTACGCCAGCCTATCGAGACTTGGAAAGAGGAACTTGTCAACGATTTTGAGGCACCTATCTTCAAGATGCACTCGGAACTGCCTGAAATCAAACAGAAGCTGTACAACCTGGGTGCCGTATATGCAGCGATGAGTGGTAGCGGAAGTGCCATCTTCGGTATCTTCAAGCATAAACCTGCAAATATAGAGGAACAGTTCGAAGGAATGTTCTGTAAAATAATGAAACTATAATTTAGTTAATAATTTACTCTAAATATAATGAACGAAGAAACACATCAGAAACTGATGACTATCAAGCGAAGCTTCCGCTTGCTGATGAACGGTCCGGGATCGCAATCTATGCGCGATAAGGGACTGGGATATAAACTGAATTGGGGCGTACCATTCTATGAACTGAAAAAGATGGCTGAGGAATATGGTAAAGACTATGACCTCGCCATCGAACTGTGGAAGGAAGATATCCGGGAGTGCAAGATTCTGGCTACACTCATTATGCCTGCCGATAAGATGCTTCCGGAAATCACAGATTTATGGATGGAACAGGTACAGAGTCAGGAGATGGCAGAGATGCTTGCCTTCAACCTATTGCAGCACGTAGATTATGCGCCTGTCATCGCCTACCAGTGGATAGCAAGTGATAAGCCACTCTATGAGATTGCCGGTTTCCAGCTCCTTGCCCGTCTCTTTGCCAATGGAAAAGAGCCTAACGAGCGTGGCATCAACGAATTCCTGGATCAGGCTGCCACAGCATTGCAGGGTGACAACATGGGAATAAAACATGCTGTCTCTAATGCGGTTCTCCGTTTCTGCGACTTCGGTGAAGATTTCGAGAAAATTGCAAGAGGCGCACTCAAGGGTATCTACGAGATTTAACGCTTCTGCAGATGCGGTCAGAAACAGGCCACAACCCTGCTGAAAATACGTCCCGACGTAGCATTTGCTGCGTCCCGACATACAAAAAAATACGTCCCGATGCAGCAAATGCTACGTCGGGACGTATTTTTATGGCTAATTTCGCCATTACATGAAATACTTCTGGTATTCGTTTTCGAAGTTCGGAGTGAAAACACCCTTGCCGATGTTTTCGCTGATTTCATCCTTGGTCCAGAATCTGCCACCGGCCAATTCTTCCTGGCTCGGTTTCACCTCGCCATCATATACACAGCGATGTACATAAACCAATTCCTTTTCCCGCTGACTCTCAAAGACATAATGCCCAAGAGATTCCGGTTCAAAATCGGTGATACCCAATTCTTCCCTTACCTCGCGATGCAAAGCCTGACTCACACTTTCGCCTAAATCAACATGACCGCCGCAGGCTGTATCCCATTTATCCGGCTGGATATCCTTCCAGGCTGGACGATGCTGCAGATACAGATCACCCCGGCTGTTGAATACATGCAGATGAACTACCGGATGCAATATCTTGCTTCCGTCATGGGCATGACCGCGGGTAACAGCGCCCAGGATGTTGCCCATTTCATCTACTATCGGAAATTCCTCGTTCTTATTATCTATCATCGTTTCTCTTATTACAAAGTTCCGTATTCATCAGAGTAGCGCAACATCTGGTCGACATAGCTCTCCTCATAATCCAATACTACGTCTGTAATTTCGCCTTCTTCATCCATCTCCAGCGTCATCTTCGGATTGATGAATCCCTTGTATGGAGCGAGATTCAGTTTCTTGTATCTTGCTAGTATCTCGCGATGCAATTCCGGATCAATATTCACGGCATACTTCTCTACCAACAGGCGGGCAGCCTCGAAATCGCCCTCACTCTTGATGCGCTGAATTTCAGCAAGCAACTCACCGAAGAGATGGCGGAGCTTGGCATAATCATTAATCTTCACATAAGTCTTCGTCGTAATGATATTGCCCTCACTGTCCTTCAAAGCATCCTCGGCAGAAGCATAGTTCATATCCATCTTCACCAGTTCCACAGCACCCTCGGCATGTTCCATCACCCACCAGGCTATCAGCGCACGGTTGCGCATGTGGGCTTCCTCTATCTTGTCGCCTTCCTTGATGCGGATGGTCTGGGTGAGCAGACCGTTCATCAGATAACCGTAATACTGAGCCTTGTATGCCTCATCATTCGGAGTCAGACCCAGTTCTACCAATTTATGGTCGGCTACATAATAGAGTCCGAAAAGATCGGCTCTCGCCTCTTCTATCGTACTGCCATACGCCTTCAGTGCATCGGGGTCGGTACCAGGCAAGAGCTGTCCGCTACCATGTCCCAGACACTCATGCAGGTCGGTATGCAGATCATCTGTAATATCTTCGTACTGATTCATCAGACTGATGGTATCCTCGTCGATAACGAATTCATCGCGGAATCCATTGCCTTGAGCTGCCTTGTTATATGCCTCGGTCAGATTACCGATGGTCACACTCTTTGAACCATATTCCTGACGGATCCAGTTGGCATTCGGAAGATTGATGCCGATGGCAGAAGCTGGATATTCCTCGCCACCCAACATCGCCGCACAGATGACATTGGCTGTAACACCCTTCACCTCCGGCTTGCGGAAACGTGGGTCTACAGGTGAATGGTCCTCAAACCACTGGGCATTCTGACTGATGGTCTGGGTGCGCTTCGTTGCTTCAAGATCCTTATATTCAACGATGCCTTCCCAAGTACCTTTCAGTCCGAGCGGATCGCCATACACTTCGATAAATCCGTTGATGAAATCAATCATTCCCTCGTGCTGCTGCACCCAGGCAATGCTGTAACGGTCGAAATCCTTCAGATCGCCTGTACGGTAATACTTCACCAGGAGATCGATGAGATGTTTCTGTTCCTCATTTTCTGCATATTTCTGAGCACGGAGCAACCAGGAAACAATCTCCTTGATAGCTGCGCCATAGAGGCCGTCTTCTGTCCATTTCAGCTCCACCAGTTCACCATTACGCTTGGTCAGTTTAGAGTTCAGTCCATACGAAGGTGCCTGTTCGTTGCCCTCTTCCTTCATCCTGGCATAGAAACGTTCTACTTCTGCCTGAGAAACATTCTCATAGAAATTGCAGGCTGAAGTCTGTACCAGATCCTCGCCATCTGTCTGATTCACGCGCTTAGGCATAACTTCCGGATTGAAGATGACAGGCACCAGAATGCCCAACAGGTCTTCCTTGCTCTGTCCCTTGGAAAGAGGCAGATATTCATCGGCAATCGCCTCAACCATTTCATAGAAAGATTCCTCTGAAAATCCTGGCACAAACTTTTCACATCCATAGTGATGATGGATGCCGCTGGCAAACCAGACACGCTTCAGATAAACTTCGAAAGCCTTGAAATCTTCGCTTTCGCGATTACCCTCATAATGACGGTATACAGCCTCCAGAGTTTTACGGATGCGCAGGTTGTATTTGCCCTGCTGGTCGAAGGTGATATCACGTCCCAAGAGGGTTGCCTTCGACAAGCAATAAATATAAATTTTCTGTGTGAGCGACAGGTTTTCGAAACCCTTCAGCTCATAACGGAGCATCTGGATATCGGCAAATCGCTCTTGAGTGTTTACATTACATTTTGCCATTTTTATCTGTATTTACCATGCAAAAGTAATACATTTTTTCCACATACCAAACTTTTCCTCCTGTTTTTCGCTCTTTGCAAAGTTTTTTACTTGAAATATGCACTTTTTATTGGAGAAAACTTTTATTTATGCAGATTATTCATTACCTTTGCATGAAAAACAAAACAAAAACATGCCGGCAAAGGCATAAATCATAAAACGGCAATCATGCAGATAAACGAGATATTAAAAAGCTATTTTGGATACGATTCCTTCCGCCCCAATCAGGAAGCGATTATCAGAGAGGTAATGCAGGGACACGACTGTCTGGTTCTCATGCCGACTGGTGGTGGTAAGAGTCTGTGCTACCAGGTTCCCGCATTAGCAATGGAAGGTACCGCTGTGGTCATTTCACCGCTCATCAGTCTGATGCACGACCAGGTGGAGGCGCTCAAGGCAAACGGTATCCCGGCAGAAGCACTGAACAGCGGAAACGACACGACCGATGAACTCATCATCCGACGCCGATGCGAGAAGGGAGAACTGAAACTCCTTTATGTTTCGCCCGAAAAACTCATCGGCGAGATACCTTATTTATTCAGCAACATCAAGATTTCGCTCTTTGCCGTTGACGAGGCCCACTGCATCAGCCAGTGGGGACACGATTTCCGTCCGGAGTATTCGCAACTCGGTATGCTGCACGAGAATTTCCGCAATGTCCCGGTGATGGCGCTCACAGCCACAGCCGACAAGATAACGCGCGAAGATATCATACGCCAGCTTCATCTCAATGGGCAGACGTTCGTAAGCAGTTTCGACCGCCCCAACCTCTCCCTCACCGTAAGACAGGAGAGCACCAAAAAGGCAAAGCTCCAATACATCACCCGCTTCATCAGTAATCATCCGGAAGAAGCAGGCATCATCTACTGTCTCTCCCGCAAGAACACCGAAATGGTAGCTCAGGAACTTATCGATCTGGGTATCAATGCCGCAGCCTATCATGCCGGAATGACTGCCCAGACCAGAGCATCAGTACAGGAGCGGTTCAAGATGGACCAGATTCAGGTGGTATGTGCTACCATCGCTTTCGGAATGGGCATCGACAAGAGCAATGTGCGCTGGGTAATCCACTATAATATGCCTAAAAGCATAGAGAGTTTCTATCAGGAAATAGGTAGAGCCGGAAGAGATGGAGCACCATCAGATACCGTGCTGTTCTATTCGATGGCCGACATCATCACCCTCCGTTCTTTCTGTGAAGAAAGCGGACAGCGTGATGTGAACATGGAGAAACTGCGCCGCATGGAGGAATATGCCGAATCGAGAGTATGCCGACGACGCATTCTGCTGAATTATTTTGGCGAGACATCATCCTGCAACTGCGGCAACTGTGATGTTTGCAAGAATCCTCCACGCACCTTCGACGGCACCATCAGAGCCCAGAAAGCCCTGAGTGCCGTGGTCCGTTCGGGTGAGCATATTGCAGTAGGTACCTGCATCGAGATTCTGAGAGGCATGCATTCTTCTGCAGTTGTGAAAAACAAATACAACGAGATGAAAACCTTCGGTGTGGGCAGGGATACAACATCTAAGGACTGGAATGCTTATCTGCTGCAGATGCTGCAGATGGGATTCTTCGAGATTGCTTACAACAACCACAACTACATGAAGGTTACCGATTTAGGCTGGAAGGTACTGAAGGGAGAACACCATGTTTCACTGGCTTATATCGAAGAAGATGATAAAGCCACCCGCCCAAAGAAAACGGTACGCAATAGGAAGGGCGCCATCGCCCAGCCGGGAAATCTCATTCCTGAGGTGCATGCCGAACGTGTCATCTTCCAGGAAGACTCGAAAGGCGTGGAAGACAAAGGGCTCTTTGAACACCTCAGAAAGATACGCAAGAACCTTGCCGACGAACAGGGTTATCCTCCATATATCGTACTCAGCGACAAGAGCCTTCATGAACTTGCAAGGATGAAACCTACCACAAAGAATGCCATGAGCCTGATCAGTGGTATCGGAGAATTCAAGCTCAATAAATATGGCGATACCTTCATCAAGGCTATCAGGAAATATACAGGACTATAAGATCTTGTCATCCTATCTTCCATTCCAGACAGTTCACCTCGTCCTTCACCGAGAAGTTCAAGCCTATCTTCACCACCTTCTTGCCGCTCATTTTGAAGGCGTCGACATAGTGCTTTGCCTCAATCTGGGCGAGAGCCTCCTCGGCACTCTTGTTGAACTTCAGTTCCATCACGTAGATGGTATCTGCCGTTTCCATCGTGATATCGATTCTGCCCTTTGCCGTATGCGGTTCCACATGGATGCTATAGTTGGTGAGCAGGGCAAACATGATGTAGAGCGTCTGCTGCCAATGCCCCTCGTAGTTAGTATTGTCACAGTAAGGCACCGTCTCCAAAAAGTCGTTCAGCAGGCAGAAGGCAGCATCCATATCCCCCTTCTTTACCAATACCGACATCTTGGCGATGGTCGTGTTAGCCTTCGCAGACTTGTCCGTCAGATAATGAGGCAAGAGACTACCATACAACCCTACCCTTATCTCCTGGTTAGGCAATGCCAACTGATACAACTTTGTCGGTTTGTCATATCCCTTGATGGTGACATACCCGCTCTGATAAAGCAAAGGTACGATGGTGGTCATCGTTTCTGTGGGGGCATCAAAGTCCTTCTTGCCCACCTCTATGGTCTCGCCAAGGTCTGCAGGCAGGAATTCATATTTTCTCATCATATTGATGAGATAGGTAGGTGTGCCCGATCCGAACCAGTAATCATCCATTTCCTGCTTGGCAAAGCAATTCAGCAAGCTATAAGGATTGAACACATCAGGAGATGGCCAAGTGAAGTGATAACCGTCATAATGGTCTTTAAGCTCCTGGATGGTCTCCTCCCTGCTCAGTTCAAGATGCTCGGCAAGAGCGTCGATGTCATCGCTCATCTGGGTCAACAGTTCCTCTTTGGTGATACCGCAGATACCGGCATAAGGCTCATCCATGCTCACGTTGGTGATATTGTTCAGCTCGCTGAAGATGCTCAACTGCGAAAACTTCGTAATGCCCGTCAGGAAAACGAAGCGAAGCAATGGCTCGCAATCTTTCAAAGGACTGTAGAAATTGCGCATCGTATTGCGCAAGACATCGAGTTTTTCCTTCTCGTGAGCCACATCCAGCAGCGGTGCATCATATTCATCGATGAGCACCACCGCCTGCTTACCAGTCTTTGCTGTAACAGTTTTTATCAAGTTGAGCAAACGAACGTTCGGATCTGGAGAATCACAATCTACTCCAAACCTATCCTCATTTTCCTTCAATATATATAAGAGGTATCGATCCAGCTGTGCCTTCTCCATATGTTTGCCTCCAGCCAGGCTGAAGTGCAGCACGGGATAAGTATTCCACTCCTTCTCCAGCTTCTCGACGGCAAGCCCCTCGAAGAGTTCCTTCTTGCCCTCAAAATAACTTTTGAAGGTGGAAACCAGTAGCGACTTGCCGAAACGGCGTGGTCGGCTCAGGAAGAAATACGTTCCATCGGTATGTGTCATCTGATAGATGTATTCCGTCTTATCTACATAGAACATATCCTCCTTGCGGATCCGTTCAAATGTCTGAATTCCTATAGGATATAATTTTCTTGCCATAATCAAACGCAGTCTAATGAATTGCAAATATACATCAAATCCCCGAAACAACCAAGCATTTCTACGATTTTAACAAAAAAAATAATCCCGACCCAGAGATTCATTTTTGAATCTCAGAGCCGGGAATAGCATAGTTTTAAATATAGAGGATTAAATATCTATTTCCGCCCTCCTGGTGTGTAGGATGACATCCAGCACCAGGTGGAACACTATCCATACAGCGATGTCGATGCCCAGGATATACGTGATATTCACGTGGCCGATCATCAGGAAATTGAGCAGGATGAACATCAGCGAGAGCAGGCAGATAGCCACCATCACCTGTCTCACCCTCAGTCCGCATCTCAGCAGTTTATGGTGGATGTGGCTCTTGTCAGGCAAGAACGGATTCTGCCTGTTTCTCAGTCTGTGACCCACCACTCTCACCACGTCGAGCAGCGGCACCAGCATCGTGGTAAAGGCAAACACCATGTTGTAGTCAGACACCACATGCGGGCTCACATCCACCGTGCTCAGGTGAATCATCAGGAAACTGATGATGTAGCCCAGCGACAGCGAACCCGAATCGCCCATAAAGAGCTTCCTGCCCCTCATGGCATTTCCAAACACGTTGTAGAACCAGAAAGGGATAATCACACCCAGCGCCGTAATGCAGAGCAGGGCAAAGGAAAACAGATGCAGCCAGATGTGCTGCCCCGCCAAAGCCACCAGCGAGATGCCGCAGAGTCCGGAAGCCAGACCGTCGATGCCGTCAATCAGGTTGATGGCATTGGTTACGTACACCACGATGAGCACGGTGAAAGGCATGCCCACCCATGGCGACAACTGATAGATTCCGAAGAGTCCGTCGAGCGACTTAATCCACACGCCCGAAGCCACGAGCAGTGATGCCGCCACTATCTGCACCAGGAACTTCTTCTTGTACCCCACTCCAATCAGGTCGTCGGCAAGTCCCACCAGGAACAGCATCATGCTACCCACCAGCAGCGCCAGGAACTCATAAGGCACCTCCCCGTGCATCGACCCGCTGCTCAGTCCCATCAGATGATATATCAGCACCAGGCCGCCCATGGTAATAAGCATCACAGGGAAGAACGAGAGTCCGCCCAGACGGGGAACCGGCGCATGATGCACCTTTCTCTTATCCGGCATATCAAAGAGTTTCTTCTTATGCGAGATAAGGAGGATGTTAGGCAACACCAGCATGGCGATGGTGACAGACACAACAAGTGCTACCAGCAGGAAAATATAAATTGGTTCAATCATAAAAGTAAATAGTCTAAATTGTTACTTTTTATTGCATTTTCTATAATGTATTATCTATAGCTGCATTATCTATAGTTGCATGAAACGTTTACGCTTCCACTCCTGATAAAGCAGCATAGGCAGGGTAACCACAATCCAGCCACATCTCTTCAACTGTTTTTTCGGGTCGCAGAAGATGCGGTAAACAAATTCCAGATGAGCATCGAGCATCCATTTCGGCGCACGCTTCTCATCCTGTCCGCTGTAGAACTTAAAGGCAGCCCCCACGGCAATCATCACCCCTCTTTTCAGATAAGGTTTCAGTTTGCTCATAAAGATTTCCTGTTTCGGAGCGCCCAGCGCCACCCAGATGATATCCGCCCCATCCTCGTTCACCATCTTTGCGATGGCAGGATAGTCAAACTCATCCACAGCCTTGAAGGGCAGTTCATAGAAGCTCATGTTCTCTACCTTCGGGTTCATCGCCTTCAGGTTCTCTTTTAACCCGTCGAGTGTTCTCTGATTGGTACCCATAAAGAACATCCGGTATTTCTGCGAACTGACCAAGTCCTTGAAAATCTGGCTACCGCAGTATTGCGGATACCTTTTACCATACAGCCATTTGATGTAGAGCGGCACATATCCGCTGTCACAGATGGCAAACATACCGCCATTTACAATCTTTAAGTAGTCTGGCTTTCTATTAGCGTTGTTTAGGATTACTCCATCCGCCACGCATATATAGTCAGACTCGTTTTTTGATAATTGTTCATCGATTCTTCGCCCTACTTCCCGAGGCGAGAATTCATAGTTGATATTAAAGTATTTCTCCATAAAATATTACTTTCTTTCTCTATATATCGCTCCGTATTTTTTTACTTCAAAGCCTTTTTCAAGCAGAATTCCATTCGTTTTTCAAAAGCCTCCAAAGTAAAATCACTTTTGAATCTCTTCCATCCATTCTCTCCCATATTCTTTCTTAAATCAGCATCTTTCAATAGTTTTTCAATGCTATCAGCAAGAGCTATTGGATTATTCATCTCCACCAGATAGCCGTTTTCACCATCATTGATGATGCTACTGATACCACCTTCTGTTGTCGAGATGCAAGGAAGATGCATTTGCATGGCTTCCAGCAAAACCAGCGGGAAACATTCATTATAATAATAGGTAGGAAAAACGAAGATATCAGAAGTACGATAGAGTTCTTCCTTCTCCTTTCCATATTTCTTTCCCAAATATTTCACCTCTTGTTGCAATCCTCTTTTTTGTACTTCTTTAAGGAAATGTGAAGCATCAATCTCATTGGTCTCTGCTCCCACAAAATTGCACACAAAACCAATATTCTTATCTTTCAACAACTTCAAGGCATCAAGAAGTACGATAACACCCTTTGTGATTAAGAGATTTGATAAGAATAAGATTCTTGGTGTAGGATTATGTCTGATGATTTTTTCAGACTTATCAGAAGTATCTGGAATACCATTTTCACAAATTAATACGTCTTCACGTTTCACATATTTCTTCACATCCTCATATAAGGCATCAGCCAACAGGATAACCTTGATTCCTTTGAAGAATCTGCGATACATCCAGTCATCCAGCTTCTTATCCTGTCGGGTTACGACACCCTTATTATGATAATGTACCACCACCTTTCTTCCCATCAGTTTTAGAAGCTGTACCACGAGAAAGTCCTTATAGAAGGCAACGCCACAAGCCGTAGGAGTAACATATACAAGCTGTGGTCTAAAGGTAATCACCATTAGCACTACCTTGCACAAGAGCATCAGATACTTGATATACTTCATCACTCCTCCCTTACCAATATCCTGCAAGGTCTTGGCAGAAGTAAGATTGATATACTTACACTCGAATGCCTCATTGATAACACAGCTATCATGAATATACTTTCCCATCATAGCCGCACCATGTACGGGTGGCGGCAGGTGTAGGACAAAAAGAATTCTTTGTTTATTCATAGGTAAAATATTATGCTAATCGCATATCTTGAAGATATCCTTCAAAAACTATAAATTCTCCATACGAGCATATAAAGATTTAATATGCTCTTCAAAACTGCTAACCATCATATTTTCCTTAACTACCAACTGCATTTTCAAAGGCTTCATACTATAAAAAGCAAGCTTTAACTTTTCGATAAATTTTGTTTCATGATGTGGATCAATGATATATCCATTTTTCCCATCCTTTACAAGGCAGTTACTTCCTGCATCCTTGCTGATCAATACTTTGCATCCAGCAACTAAAGCTTCATTGGTAACAGCGCCAAAAGGTTCTTTGTAACTTGGCAACGTAAAGACTTGACCTACATTATACCAAGCATATAACTCATCGCCTTCTAAACGCCCCGTAAAAATAACAGCAGGATTACCTGCTGCAATTTTCTCTAGTTTTTCTTTTTCTGGTCCATCACCAACAATCACAAATATGGTATTATCTAAGTTAGCTTTTATGAATGCACGTAGAGCAAACTTCACATTCTTTAAAACCACCAATCGACCAACAAATAACAAAACCTTTTTGCCTTCAAGCTGATATTTACTCACATAATTTTGACTAATCGGAAGTACACGCTCTAATCTTTTCTTGGCAATCACATCATTACAGATAATCGGGAAATATATTCCTTTCTGATATTTTTGCTGATTATAAGCTGCAACTCTAGGCTCAACATTGATCACATTATCAACTAAAGGCATCATTGTCTTAACAGCCCTAGCATGTCTCTTAGTAAATTGATTGTTATTTACAAGCATATCATAGCTATCATCATTGATTATGACTATTTTATAATGACTTTTTGTAACAAACTTATGTAAGATGATTATAATAGTCGAGATTCCGAATTCAGATCCTAAAACAATATCAGGATGGGAAGAATTTAATTTCTTCCAGATTTCCTTCATCCATTTCAAGAATCCCATATCTTCTTTCACTATATAACTAGGCCTAAAATCAAATTGCTCTTCTATTTTTCTATAATCAAAAGTCTGATCCTTCAAATTACGCCAAAATAAGCAGATTTGTGAATTGTAATGCTTAGCTAACGAATTAAACAAGTCTATACGATATGGGGCTATAATAGGATGGAAGATTATAAGTTTCTTTTTCATAACAACGCTATATATTTTTTAAAAAGCTCAAAGAACCATCTCGCAAATTCGCCAATAATCTATCTACATGTTGATAGTCTATTTGTGCACCTAAAGCTTTATATATATCCTTATTAGTAGTAGAAACAAATAAATACTGAAGACCAAGATAATTCAAAAGCGTTGAGATTCTGTCACTACCACCACTTTTATTATTGAGAACAACAAACTGTTTATGAAATAATATAGAAAAGACAGTTGCGTGAAAAGAATTAGTAATAACATACTTTGCATCACGTATATAGCCTAACCATTCTTCAACAGTATAATGACCCTGAACTAAAGATTTATGACTCCACAAATCAACAAAGCCAATATTTTCTTCTTGTGCTATATTTTTAGCAGCAACATTTTGATCTTTGTTTTCACCAAGTATATATGCTACAACCTTAGGTTCTTTTACACGACAACCTTTATTCAACAATTTCTCTTCATAGAACCTAGCATCCCATAATAACGTTGGATCTAGAACGAGTTCAGCATCAACATCAAATACCTTTTTACATATTTCAATTCCTGTTTTTTCTCGAACTGAAATCTTGTCAAACTGTTGCATTAGCTGTTTTGCCTTTGAAGTAAATGCCTCATTTAAGGACCATTCTGAAAGTCCAAAAGAAGCTGCATAGGATATTCGTTTACAACTTCCTGAAACAAAATCAAGGAAATAGTTGTGCCCCATAAAGGACTCTCTCCATACCTGATCACTACCAACAATAACAGCATCAAAATGTAAAGATGGGAAAGTTGCTATCAATTGTTTTGTAGATGTACAGAGTGGTGTTTTAGGAGCCAAAAACTCCTTATTAAATTTCAAGAATCTATACCAAGAAAAGTAATGCTTATAAGAATAACTATGATACAAGCGTCGCCAACCAGAAAATGTACGAATTTTGTCTATTATGTAAGCATCATGTCCCATTTCTTTTAACTTGCTCAATAATGCATAAGCCTGTAAAACAGCACCATAATTATTTGCCCAATGATAAGTTAATATGCCTACTTTCATCGCTTATAATATTTTATTAAGTGAATAATTTTCATTAAACCAACAACTTCTAATAAGTTATATATTTCTTTATAGACCCGTTGTTTAAAACTTGGTTTACATAAACTATCAATTAAAGAAGAAAATTCTTTATTCTGACCTGCAAAGAATATTTCTCTTTTTGTCTTATCTATTTTTGCAGAATGATTTATGGATGGATTTCGTAAAGTTATAACATCATAAGGAACCTCTATCGTATCACTATCTGTCTTACTAAAGAGCTCTTTACCTTTTTTACTTTGAACTATCACACAAGAAACACCTTTGTCATCGTCCCATTTCCTATTATACGTATGAATGTTCCAAAAATCCCCGATTGTTATATCTGCACCAGAGCGCAAGCCCTTAAAATTACACTCATAGCAACAAGGTCGTAAATATAAATCATTAAAGAAGCCGTCTAAATATTTGCATTCATTAAGCACATAGGAGAAAGAAACAGTATTTTTTTTGCCATCAGCCGAGGCTTCGGCAAAGAGGAGAGAAAAACAGTATTTTTTCCAACCTTTCCGTTTGTCTCTAAAAAATACATTATCTAATTCTACCCCATCAGGAAAATAAATTTCCCTTTGGGGAATAGAAAGAATAGAGGAGTGAAAAACAGAATTTTTGCTGCTCTTACGAGCAGCGTAATAATAAATTTGCTCTTGAAGATACCATCTAAAAACACCAGGCGAAGGAACTCCATGACAAACGAAATCTAGGGTAATAAGATTCTCATAATCTTTCCTTAAAAACGTTTTCAAGCCAGCAATTTGACAAGGGGTTCCAGAAAAAAGGACTAAACGTCCATTTTTCAGAAAAGTTTTCACTTGCTCATATGCATTTCCTATCTTACTCTGTACATATTTAGACCCTCTAAGAGAGTTTAAGCCTTCCAATGTTTCTGTGTAACAATGAACAACCTCCCACTTTTTATTAAAAGCAGCTCCAAAAACGACCCCATCATTTTCTATAATTTTTTGAGCCAACAAAGAAAAGATTCCTCCACTAGAACTCTCTTTTCTGATTTGCTCATCAGGACTTTTAGCAGCATAGCATGATATAGGATATTGACCTGATGAAATATTCAATACAGGACATACCTTTTCACACAAATGGCACTCAACACATAGGTTTGTATCTACAGAAGGATAAAGAAAGCCTTCATTATCCTCAGACATTGATATACACTGTTTAGGACAACTTTGAGCACAAGAATTACACCCACAACATTTTTTTCCGATATCAATCATTCTATTATTTTTTTAATTTAAGACACAGATGCATTAAAGATTCTGGCAAAACAGACAAAAATATAATAGCGTATATCTTGAAATTCTTCAAGTTATATTTTAATGCCTTAAAAGACTCTTTCCAAGCAAGAAGCCTTTGACAATTTCTCATTGCATCAAAGGCTCTCATCTTATGCCAACTAGACAAATAACACCTTAATCCTTCTACTGTCTTATTTTGAGAATATATTTTCTGCAGCTCTACCCCTACAGGATCTTCCTTAGATATCCTTTTCATAGGACGTTGATCAAAGCTATGCGTATCTCTTATGCAATAAACTGCGAGCGCTTTCTTACTATAAGCTATTTGAGAACATAGAGCCATCTTTGCCCAAGTTAATAAATCCTCTCCTAAAGGCAATCCTACAGGAAATCCACCTATCTGCTGTATTATACTTTTTCTCAAGACAATCGCAGATGTCCATAAAGGAGGACTCGATGTAGAAGCAACACTAAAATAATTGTCTACAAGACCATCTTCTCCTTCAAATCTTAAATTATTAATTATAGTATTAACTTCCTTTCCTGAAGGACGCCTATACAAATAGTCTGTTGCCCAGACTCCACAAAATGGATATTTACAGATTAAATCAATTTGTGTTTGAAGATAGTTATTTTGCCATATATCATCAGCATCTAAAAAGGCTAAATATTCACCCTTAGCTTCTTTAATACCACGATTACGAGCAGCACTAACTCCTCCATTTTTCTGATTAATCAACCTAATTCTAGAATTTAAGAATTTCTTAACTTCATCAACGCTTCTATCAGTAGAACCATCATTGACGATTACTATCTCAAAATTCTGGTAAGTCTGATTCAAGACAGTTTGAAGCGTTTTAGCAATCTGCTTTTCTTTATTATATAAAGGTATTATTACAGAAATCATTGTTCATATCTTTAAATTTATAGAAAAATCCAAGAAAAATAAACGGTATCACATATCCTTGCTGAGCATAAGTGATAACATTATCAAATCCCATTGCAAAAAAGCATGCCACAAAAGAAGCAACAGTCAAAGCGCCAGCAAAAGTTATTGATAGATAATCTTTATATTTCCATGTTTCAGACAAAACAATCAAAAGCATAACTAGCGCAAAAACAATATAAAATCCTAGTCCAATATTACCAGACTCACACAACATTTGAACCCAATCAGAATGTATAAGTCCAGCACCTTTTCCTCCTTTGGAATATTCCTTATACCATGCTAACGAAGAACCACAACCTGAGCCTTTCATTTCTCTACCAGCGTAGAAATGCTCCATTGTAAGTTTCCAAGCCGTATCACGTCCATTCATTGTAACCTTTGCAGAACCAGCATTACTAAGCGTTACTCTATCTGCATCCTCCCCAAACATTTTCTCTCTTACTTCAGGAACAGCAAAAATAGACATGATGAAAAGTAACGCTATTAAACCAATATATGGTATAGACTTACCTTTTTTATATATCATATAAAAAAAAGCTAAACCTAATACAGAAGCACCAATTCCTGTTCTTACACTATCTACAACCGTTGAGAGAAACACCCAACCGGCCATCCATAAATATTTTCTTTTCTTAGTAACAAAATACATAATAAAGAAAACAGAAAACAAAATAGCAAAAAAGTCTGCTAGTGAAGCATACGAAATAAAAAGGCCACCAGCTCTATAAGTAAATAAAGCTTTTATATTTGGTAATGTATTTGATATAATACCTCCTAAAAAAAGCGCATACACACAGCATATCCAACACGTTTTTTCTAGAAATATATAGAAGTCATCCTCCCTCTGAATAGCATTATATCCTAACCAGAAATAAAGATATGGGAGACAAAATTTCAACAACATCATCCACCCTTGACCAGGATAGAGGGTATATGTCATTGTATAAAGATTCCAAAGAACAAATAAAGAATATGCCCCTAAAACTATATTAAAACGGAATCGAAATCCCCCTCTATATATCATAACTAAAAGCAATACAATCCACACAGCGTATTTCAGTAAAGAAAGTGGACCGAGAAACAGCATTGCTGTTAATATGCTATAGATTAAGAAGCTAAGATTTTGATTGCAAACGTATTCATATCTTTTATCCCAAGGCAAAGTAACTACCATTTGCTTATTCAATGCAAATCTATAGGCAAAATAAAATGCAATTAAACCAACAACTAAATTTATTATTAAAGCCATTATGATACGATTTAAAACCTATTAATAAACCTTGAAAATTGCTTTCCAATCATAATCTGCATCCTTAAACGTTTGTGAAAACCATCTAGACATGCATCTTAACAAATATGCAAAACAAGTGATTAAGACAAATACGATTGGAATATTCATAGGGAATAACGAATTCAGTTTATCTGTCATCACCCAATATTGAACAACATATATCTCAAGACATAGTCCAGATACAATCTTCACTACAGGAGCTGTATATTTATTCTCAATCAACTTTTTAACAGATGCAGAATTACACAGCTTGTAAAAATAGAATGTAATACCAAATAATGGCAACAACGTAACGATCTGTAAACTAAAGAATAATTCGCTTTTCGTTCCTGCCCACAATATTCCATAGAAAGCAATTAATGAAATAATACAGCAGATTAAATCTTTTTTAAAAGAAAAGCTAATTACCTTTACTTTACCACATCCAACCATTGCTCCTAATAACATATAAAGGAAATACAATCCCCATTTAAGATATGTATTACCATATATTAAACAATGAGAGGAATTGTCCCAAAAATAATATGCAACAAAAGACAATACCAATAAAAGCACAAAAACTGCTTTTAAATAATCAAAGACAAATCGCCTAATGAAATAGAGGACAACATAATAAATCATAATACAGGTAACAAACCATCCGCCTCCCCAAATTATAATTTCCTGCATATTATCCTTGTTGTTAAATAAAACAGAGGCCAACAACGCCCACATGAAGACGGTAGGATAAATACGATTAATTCGACGTTTATAATAATTATCAAATCTTCGCTGTTTACTCAAGAAAAGAGTAAAACCAGAACAAAAGAAGAAAAATACATCTCCTATTGCTCCACCTGTAGCCAAAGCACTAAACTTAACATATAAGTGTGCCATGTGAGAATTTGTTATCAATATAACAGCAAAGAACTTTAATATATCAACACTTACATCTCTTTTTTTTACAGCATCCAGCACCATTTTTTATTTCAATTTAGAATATAAATCATTAAACAAATCAGCATATCTTTCAAAGGTAAACTGATGCACATAATCCGATAAATGAGAGCGCATTTGCTCTAAAAGTTTTGGATTTTCTATAAGACTACAAATCTTATTAGCTAAATCATCCACCGATTCAGGTTGATGAAGTAATCCAACATACCCTTCTCTTACCACCTCTGGCAAACCACCGGTATTGCTAGCTACCAAAACACAACCACGAGCCATACCTTCTATTGCCGTCAAGCCGAAGCCTTCGCTTCTTGAAGGCATTAACAACACATCTATTTTGTCATAATACGATTGTAAATCTCTCTGTTGTTGCATTCCTGCAAATTCAATGATTTTGCAAAGATGCGATCTACTAGCATCTTCCTCCATTTGATGCCGCAAGGAACCATCTCCTACCACCAGCAAACGAATATTCTTATGCTTGGCATACACCTTGGCAAAGGCTGGAACTACAAGATCCATACCCTTGATATGCTCCAAGCGGCTCACCACGCCAATGGTTATAATATCCTTATTTTCTCTTTTTTTATTAGCAATCTGGATATAACCAGGCAAGGCGTTATATATGGTATAATGCGCATGAGCAGGAATACGCTGAATGGAAGGATCAAATAAAGAACAACTCCCAAAGAAGTTTTTCTCTGCTCTTAGTGTAATACAGGTAAAAGCTCTCAATACATGACTCTGCAAAAACTTTAACAGTTTCATTGCTTTTGCTCCATATACATCAGCATTGGTATGAGCTGTCGCAACGATACTTTTCTGCCCCATCAGTTTTAACAGGATGATGGGAATGGCACCAGGTGCCATATACTGTACATGTACAACATCAGGTCTAAGAGATAATTTAATCTTCCATAAATTTTTCAAGAGGAACAAGATACCCTTCACTCCTCCCAATCGTACTCCTGCTTTTGAAAAGAGTACCACTTTACTACCAGCTTCTTCATACAGCTTCACCATATTTTCGGTATGCTCGAAATAACAGGCAGTTGTCACTTGATGCCCACCCTGTATCAATGCACGCACGAGATTCAGGGTTTGTATTTCCGTACCACCAGTTAAGAGACACGGAATTGTTACTAATATTTTCATGAGTTACTAAAAAAAATCATGATGTTATAATAACTATAAATGCAAAGATACAACACTTATAATTAAGAAATAACACTTCGAAATTTAAGTAGAGAGCGCTTCATATTCGTACTTAATGAAGAGTTGAATTGACGAAGACTATTTACATAAATACTTCCATCTGCCCAGCCAGATTTATAGGTTTCATCACCTCTAAGGTGATCATACTTAACCAAGCCTTTCTTGATAGCTCTACAAATCAAATAATAAAGATGAATTTTTACAGGTGAATATTTCTGATACTCAGGATTTCCTGCTGGCATATAATAATAGTAGGTACTGTCATCTTCAAAACCAAGATGCCAAGCAAGTACAACATCCCCAACAGATAGTGTTGAAAAATGTACAGGTCCATTTATGCCACACAATCCAAGTAAGTTTTTGTGAAACAAGGGAGCCTTATATGCGTGTGGCCATCGTAAAGTATGTACTTTTAAAAACTCCTCGAACAATTCTACAGGAACTTCGCCTATACTATTATATTCTTTAAACTTAAGTTCTGCAATTTCATTTAATCTACGTATCTGTCTCCTTATATCTCCACGAAGCTTAGTATTTAAGAAAGATAACAAATCCGAATCATCAGACAGATCAGACAGATTCAAGCAAGGACAAATTTCTCCTTGTATCCAATTTGGGGCAGAAGATATAATATCACTTCTAATACCCTCTAAACATACTTCATCTGCATGATATGTTTTCAAACACTCAAACAAATCTACCCAAAAGGCCTCCTTTTCATCATCACTAATCATTTTTGAAAAAAGAGGATCATGGTAATCATAGTCTGAGTACCCTACAGATACGATGCTCTTCATAAAAGCTTGTTTCCAATTCTTTTGCCAAAGCACCAAAGGTAAGAAAACTTCTATATCTTTATATCGGCCCCAAACAAAAATAGGAGTAATCTTTCTAAGAGGCATATAAGTATCTATCCAAATTCTAGCAACAGCAGGATGAAAAAATACATGACTAAATGGTGACGATTCATATATATGATTCCATTTCATCAAAAATGTCTCACTCCAAATCTCTTTCCAATCATTATATATCTCAAAACTCCACATATCTATTTCACTCTAAAATATAATTCCTTATCCCATTTGTTTGCCCAAAGAAACACAGGTGGCAATACTCCACTCCATGGCTTGCCACAAGGAGCCTTTGGTTCAATATAAGCATCAATTGCTTTCAATTTTACGGCATGCTCATTCTTGTTCATTCTAACAAGACAAGCCTGATTCCAATCTATCTTCCAACAGTTATAAAACCAGAACCATACACAGTATTCGTACTGCTTGGCATTGGGACAAATCTTATCAAATAAATGAGATACAATATTGCTCGTAGTTACATGATCCGACCAACCTTCTCCATTTTTATGAGGATAGAACACAGATACATCATCCTGCCCATCCACTATTTTGTGTATAAGACTAGAAAGTTTATCTGTTTGAGAATCACTCTCTAGAACTCCACCATCTGGATAATCCAAGAAATGGATATATTCTTGAGACAACCCATATTCTTTCGCTGCACGAATAGTCAACTGTCGGCGCTGACGGATCAACTCGCTTTCATCAATGTCACAACAGCCAGCATGACTTTTACCTCCACCCGTCATGACAATCAATTCAACTCGTTTTCCCTGCGCTATCAAACGCTGCATCAAACCACAACACCCAAACACCTCATCATCAGGATGTGGGGCAACTATCACGGAAAGATTAGCTGGAGTCAAATCATGAAGACTGCTTGTCTTTAAATGAATAGTTTGAACCCGAACTTTCCTTATGATTTTTTTATACATATCCTATTTGTACAATAATATATATTGAAAAATATTATCTTCTCTATCCAATCAGCATCCTTCCCACTTTTGTTTGCATCAATGTCCAAGAAAGACACCAAGAAACAAATATCACGGAAAGTGTTAGCAAGAATGGAAACAATATTATATGATTAGCAGCTAATTCCTCCAGAGGAAATATACGCTTTGCTGTAGAAGATATCATATAAGGACCTACCCAATTGTGGAAAATATAAATACCAAAAGAGTATTTACTTAACCAAACCAATGGTTGACATAATCTTAAAATATGCCTCCCCATATTAGCAAAAATATACAATATTCCTACTAAGAAACTTGCTACACAAAACACTGAATACCATGTTTGATCTCCATATTCTAAAGGACTAAAATAAGTCTGAAGTAAAAATGGAATCAATAAAAGTGTCACAAGATGATATTTTGATATAACTTTTTTTATTTTCGTTTGGTAAGAAGACAATAACATACCAAGCATGAACCATCCAAACCATTTAGAAATATTATGAATTCCCATAATCATGGGTAAAAACTTTTCTTGACTAGCTCCCAAAAGAAAGACTACCAACATAAAGACCTGCACATTAACAGACTTCATATATTTCTTAATAAACCATCCCAATGGAAAACACCAGAACAGGAAAGATAAATACCATAAGTGGGCAAAACCACCAGTATATAACTCCCATGGCCTAAAAGAAACACCTGTTGTTGCCATCATTAAGATACCAAATACAAAGAAAGGAAGCAACAAGCGCATTGCTTTCTTGTTGATAAGAGGTACAAATTCTTGGTATTTACCTTTATCATAAAAATAGCTGAACAAAAAACCAGCTATCAATGTAAACATAGGCATAGCTATATTAATCCCCACACATTGGTTGAACCAGAAATATGCATCATGATACATCTGTACCGTTTCAGGGAAATGAGCAGGTACATACATATACTGATAAACATGGAAGAATACTACAACCAAGATAGACAAAGAACGTAAAATCGAAATATATGTAAGTTTCATTTTTAGTCTTCTAATATTCTTTCATAAATATCGATCACATGCTCTGCACTAACTTGCTCATATAACTTTTGAGTAGAATAGTCTTGTGAAAGAGTATGATTCATCCAAGCCATATAAAGCTTTAAAATACCATTTTTAATACTCCTATAACTCTGATTATTCACACTAATTCCACCACCAAATTGAGCCAATGTGTCAGCTGCAAAACCATTGGTTGGCGATATGGCAAGTATCGGCTTTCCTAATTGAGCATAGTCTGTGAACTTGCTGGCAAAGAAGATTCCTTTTTTCAGACGAGCTTCTAGCAATACCAAACAATCGAATTCCTGCATTTTTTGAATAGCCTCCATATAAGGGAATCCACCAATACATTTTACATAGTCTTCCAGCTGATATTTTCTGATAAGTTCTGTCGTATAGTCATTAAAATGCCCCATAATAGAGAATTCCATCTTATTAAAGCCTTCATCTATTAACTCACGTAAAGCCTTAAAGGTAAGTTCAGGATTACGCTCTTTAGACAGATTTCCAGAATGGCACATTCTGAACTTATCATTAACTGGTTTTACTTTCAATCGAGGAACAATATCCTCAACCAATGCAATATGTGGAATAACCTCAGTTTTCAGTTCTGCCAAAAAAAGATAATGCGAAGTAAAATGTTCCAATAAAGACTGTGAAGGAAATGTATTTACATCAGCACCCTTTAAACACATCTGAGTAAATTGATCCTTTCTAGCCTGTTCTTTTGCCGAAAAATGATGCGTATAAGGCTCTGGCCATATAGGAGCAGCAGGATCATTCCAATTAGCAATCCATCTAATCCCCAACTTTTCTTTAAGACGAAGACCGATAATATGTGGAATATCACTTGGTGAACGGGTCAACACAGCATCATAATGATTCTCTTTACAGAGCTTCAATGCCAGTTCGTATGCACGACACGCCCAACGGACACCTCCTTCAGGATACATACCTAACTTAACAGAAGAGCGAAGAACGTCCCACATACGAGTGAGTTTTCCTCCTACTGGATAAGTTATAGTGATATTATTCTTTTTAAGTGGCAACCAAGGTTCTGTCCATTCAGTCGAATAGGCAGGACCTTCATCCACCTTTGATAACACATCCACATGCCAACCTTTTTTATACATGGCATAGGCCAACTTACCATTACACAAATTTTCAGAGAATGTATAAGGAAGATAGCCGGGAGCTATTAATAATAATCTCATAATCAAATTTCATTTAAAATCTTTCGCATATCCTTTTTTACGACATCACTCATTTTTTTTGCATTATCATACAATTTTTGTCCCACTACATCTATATTTTTACGCAAATTATCAATAGTAGATAACATTAGATTTGTCGTAAGTTTACTATCATCAATACAATATTCCTCACATTCAAACTGATGCATAAATTCACGAGTTTTTACATGATAAGCAACTCCAACTAGCGGAGTACCAGTAGCCATTGCAAATATGGTTGAGTGAGTTTTATGCCCTATAAAGAATTGACATTTCGCAACTTCTTTTATATGACTTTCTGTAGTTAAATCATCGTCATAAACCTTACACATTGTCGGTTTTGATACCTTATCAGTAATTTCCTTAATCAGTATACGATCATCAGGACCAGTACCCTTTAACTCCATTGGGAAGAAACGGACTTCGTAACCTTGTGCATTCAAATAATTACATGTATCGACAAATGTCTTAATATAATTGGCATGTACTTCAGGCTCTCGTTTCTGTGTTGCATAAATCGCAATTCCTACCCTCTTATCACGTTTTGTTGGAAGGACATAATCAGCAATCAAAGAGTTGAGAGTGATCACACTTTCAAAAGTATTTATTACTTTATCATTGGTTACACCCATTCTTCGAAGTTCATCTGCCGATTTCAACTCACGAGGAAGCATTATTTTGCAAGCTGATAGAATCTTCTTTGTGAGTATTTCATTCTTTGGATTATGGAATTCAAAAGGACCAAAAGACTGCGAAAAGCATACTAATGGTTTACCCAAAGAAAGAACTGCCATTGCATCATAATTAATAGAAGAAACTAAATCTCGGGAAAGCAAAGTCGTAAAATGATGTCCACCAACACTCAGTACTAAATCTGCATCCTGTACAACCTTTCTATAACCAGGATTAATAAAACATTTACAAATGCTATTTTTACCCATGTTTAAATAAAGCGTACGAAGTATAGTAAAAGTATAGGGCTTAACTTTTTCTAAAGTCTGCCAATAACAATGTGGAGAAGCTTCACTAAAGCACCAACTGTTAGAAACAAACTTGATACCATTTTTCGAATAAAAAGGTTCGTTATTCCACAACTCTGGCGATGATGTAGAGATGGTTATATTAATACTCGAGTCTATCGACTTGATGAGATTGCACATTGCATAAGCTACCGCTCTATCACCTTTATTTCCTGCATATTGATGGATAAGAAATATATTCATTATAATCAGTTAAATGTTATTCGTTATTTTTACGTATCGGAGCTAAATAACCATATTCGGCATAGCCCATGACTGCACAAAAAATAATAGCATAATCTTCAGGAATATCCAAAAGTTTTCTAAGCTTTATATCATCTTCTTTAGTATGTTGTCCCCAGGACAGAATTGTTCCTGTTATTCCCATAGTTTGTGCAGCAAGGAAAACATTCTGAGCACCCAAACTAGTATCAACAGAAGGTAAATACATTTCTGTTGGCCAAACATAACCTCTCACATTAGCTGTAAAACACCAAAAAGAAGGAATATTTTCACCAAATCCGGTACCCCCGATACAACATGACAGGCATTTCTTTGCTAAATCTTGTTCATTAGCAACAAAAATTCGAATAGGCTGTTTATTGCAACTATTAGCAGCCCAATTTGCAATATCCTTCAATTTTGCAATGGTGTCTTCTGATATTGGTTGAGAAGTAAAGCAACGATTTGAACGTCTTGCCTTTACAAGTCCTTCAAACTGTTCAAAAGTTATATTATTCTGGGAAAAATCGCTTCTGAAAGGTTTGAATTCATTAGGATGACTCTGAAGTTGTTCATATTTAGCAAGCTTTTCTTCTGCCCATAATACCGTAGGATCATTAGCATATTCCGTTTTTTTTATTTTCTTTATCAGCTGCTTCAAGGCATCGTAATAATTTTTACTATGCCCAGGAGATGCATCCGTTCGATGTAAGCCTTTATCTATAATATGTCCAAACTTACGCATCAACATCAAATCCTTATAAATATGATCTTCCAAAGATAGGTCAAAATAACGTTCCGTCTCAGTTAAGATTTCCTTATAATATTTCGGAACAACTATAAAGCCATTTGCTATTAGCTTATATATTTTATAAGGTATTAAAACTTTCAAAAATTTTCCACTTATTTTCATTTAATGCTACTTTTATGAATAAATCTATGTACAAAAAATCTGAACTGTTGAACGAAACAGAAGAACATACATGCTAATACCAACATATATGTACAAACCACAATTCCCCCATATAGAGCCCAAGATAAGAAAGACTGATTAGGGATAACATTTATATAATGGTCTGCTATATAAGTAACCAATAAAATAGATATCATTACTAAAAATAGAATCTTTCCTATACCACCTACATACTCCAATACATTATCTTTAAATCCCCAATGGAATAATAAGTAAGGCTTCCAAATATTCACTATCAGAATTTGGCTAACAATACCACCCAACAAAACACCAGGAAGTCCCCAAAGAGCACCACAACTGCAAGCTACACCTAAATTTATTACAATTTCTGCTATAGGAGCCCAAACATCCCAAAATAAGCCATATCCATAATTAAATTGCATAACACCACCTCTTGTGTAACTAATAAACACATTGATTACAATCAAGATTAAGATGATGTCATCAAGGATATACTTATCTCCTAACCATAATGCTATAAATGGATTGATTAACATATAAATAGCAAAAGATATAACGCCGCCAATAAAATAACGAATGGAAATAAGTTCCCAAAAGACTTTTTTAATATTATCTTTATTCCCTTCTGCAATTAAATTACCTACACCAGCTCCAGTACTCTCCAAGAAAGTATTGACAAACTGTGCTAATTTATCTGTAATAATAGTATAGTTACCATAGTAAGCCACCATTTGCAAACTAGCAAATGCATAAGTCAAAAATGGAACTGTTTGCCATTGAACTATACCACTTATTTTTTGAACAAACAGTTGCTTCGTATATTTAACGACCTCAGGGTATTTCTTCATCAACTTTCTACCTTCACTTATCTCAGATTTAAGCCATGGATAAGTTTGATTGATTTTCCAATTAAGTACGAATGAGTATAAGATACCGAAAGTCAGTTCTATAGCTACCCATATATAATAGTTTTTATAATAATACGCCAGAAATATCTGCAAAAGTGTTTTAAGAATATTAGCTGATTGGAAATAACCAACAACAACATAATTCTTTTGATCTGCACCCAACAAATTTTGGCGATAATTGATAAAATATCCTATTAATGAAGAAGCTAAGAAACTATAATAAGCAAAATATATTAAAGTCCATTTAAACTCTGTATTTGGAAAGATCAAAGGAAGAAATATAGAAAGAATCATTCCTGCTGCTAATATTACCACACCAATACAGCGATATAAATATCCTAATACAGAAACAATTTCATTTATCTTAAATTCATCATGTTCAAATAATGGTTTATAAAGAATATATCCAATAGCAGTAGCAATACCTAACTCCGCCAAGTTTAAAAATCCTAGCAAATTCTGCAAAGTACTTGTAAAACCAATAAATTCTGCTCCTAATGTATCTAAGAAAATCTTTCTTGAAAAGAAAGACAATATCAATACCAAAAAATAGAAAATAAGATTTACCCTTGCATTCAACAAAGACTTCTTAACTCTAGAATCAGTACTAGACATAATTTTTAATATAGTCTTCTTTTATTTTTTCAATATTTCTACAATTCTCTCGCAAGCCTTACCGTCTCCGTATGGATTCACTGCCTTCGACATCTTTTCGTAAGCTTGCTCATCCTCCAACAAAGTACTAACCTCATCCATAATCTTCTGGTAGTCGGTACCAACAAGGTGAACAGTTCCACTTGCTAATGCTTCAGGACGCTCTGTAGTATCACGCATTACGAGAACTGGCTTGCCTAATCCTGGAGCCTCTTCCTGGATGCCACCAGAATCTGTCAGTACGATAGTAGCTTTCTCCATCAGATATACAAACTCCAAATATTGCAATGGTTCGATAAAGAACATATTGCCCAAGTTACTCAAATCCTCACCGAATACCTCGTGGATTGGTTTTCTCACATTAGGATTCAAGTGCATAGGATAAACGAAATCTACATCTGGATATTTGTTTTTCAAGTCCTTGATGGCTGTTACCATGTGAATGAAACCCTCACCGAAGTTCTCACGGCGATGACCTGTAATCAAAACCAACTTCTTACCATCAGCCAAACGATTAATATCATAACCTGCCTGCTTTAAAATCTCTTTCTGCTCCTTCGCCAAAGTCTCGTCGTTCTTCAACTTATTTACTACCATGTGGAGGGCATCAATCACCGTGTTGCCGGTTACATAAATATTACCTTGTGCCTTTTCTTCCTTCAAGTTACTTTCTGACAAAGGTGTTGGAGAGAAGTTGTAAGTTGCAATACGACCTGTAATCTGACGATTCATCTCCTCTGGCCATGGTGAGTAGATGTTATGTGTACGAAGTCCTGCCTCGACATGACCAACAGGAATCTGCTGATAGAATGCTGCAAGTGCTGCCGCTGTTGATGTTGTTGTATCGCCATGAACCAATACTACATCTGGCTTGCACTCCTTGAATACATCTCTCATTCCAGTCAACACACGGGCAGTGACATCATACAGGTCTTGTCCCTGCTTCATGATGTTGAGATCATAATCTGGTTTTACCTCAAATATATTCAATACTTGGTCGAGCATCTCTCTATGCTGACCTGTTACACAAACGATGGTCTGAAACGCATCATTATGCTTCTGAAACTCTTTTACCAATGGGCACATTTTTATTGCCTCTGGACGAGTTCCGAAGACTAACATTACTTTTATCATATAATATTATTGTTTATCATGAATAACAATTGATTCATACGTAATTTGGTACTAAACAAATGACAGAATCTACACCAATAGTAAAGATACTAATCCAATTCTTCAAAATTCAGTTTAAAAGCATTACTATCCATGACAGCTTTATAAAACTTAACATGTCTTAGATATTCATTGTCTCTAACTACCTGTTTAACTTCCTCTATCATAGTATCATCTGTCTTACAGCCAAAAAAGATTGAAGTCAAAGCTGCAGGATTAAACGAATAAACTTTATGCTCTTTTTAAAACAGCATTCTCTACCTCATCATTATTATAAGGCAAGCTGTGTCTTTTAGCGATTATATAATTGCATCCTGAGCCTCTTTCGGTGGATCAGTTTCCGAAAGAGAACTGCAGGATGCGTTGTGGGTGATTATGTAGCGCCCAGACTACTAAGCTACTTCTCGTTTTATATATTATTTCGTTATTTCTAACTATACAATTGTTTCGTATCGGAAATGAAGGACATAGAGTCCTTACCAGATAAGAATCGTTTTTAGGGTATTCTTACCTGGATATTGATTGAGTAAAACTAATTTGAATTTGATATTATAAGAGTTTTTTCTACCTCTCCGTCTCTCCTGCAAAGAGATTTGTTCTAAAATCATCCCGTCCTTCTTTACCATTAAAGAAGGCTCCACCTCTCATCTCGGTCTTCTTCAATGGTCTTTACACCCCCTTCGGTTCCCCCGTTTGCGGGGGACAGAAACCTCAGGGAAGAAGAGGAAAACCGCCCTACTCGGTGCTCGAACCGCTACGCTATAAGGTTGGCGGACCATCAAAGGTCTCGCCAGGTTATGCGGGATGGGACCGCCATGGATGGAATGGCGATTTGTGAGAGTTTAACATCTGACAGATGACTTTATTTCGTATGATGCTCGATGAAGCGATTAATCATTTTTGCAACAGTGACAGTTGACTGCCTGTAATGAGCTATCACCATAATATTAATGATTTCTCCATCCTCTTTGCTCTTTAATCTTTTCCATTGCCTGAGAATGAGATAGACCTATTCCCGAACGACTTTCCTTAATGGCGTACTCTGAAGCCATTTCTAAAACTTCATGAGGCATTTCATTATAATTGAACGTTCTCATAATTCTAATATTTAGTACCTTACATGGTGCAAATATAAGGGAAATATCTGAAATAGCCAAGGTATTTCCGGTTTTTAACACATCGATGTCCCACAGATTTCACAGATGAACACAGATTTCTTTGCGGCCTGGGCGGCGGGGGATTTAAGAGGGTCACGCAGATTTGGCTTTCCCTTCGGCCGCCGATTTTCAATTCGCAGATGACGCAGATTTTTCGACTCCCCTGTCCCCCTCTTGCGAAGAGGGGTCCTTATCCCACTCCCAAGCCCTCGCCCTTAGCATAAGGGCAAGGGATGTAGCTGGCGGCGCTATAGCTCTGCCAGAGTTTTGGTCAGCCAGCGGAGCCTGTGCCGCAAGGGGCTGGCTGAGAGTGCTTACGCAATAAAATTGCGATTGTCTGTCGCCTGACGGAAAACTTTATTCTGGTTGTTCTTGCAGATATTTCTCTATCCAAGGCTTTAACTCTGGAATATCACATTCTATTGTATCCCAAAGACTTTCCGGATCTACAGTATAATAGCCATGCACTAATACATGACGCATCTTTTCTATACAACTTCCGGATGACTAGCCCTAAATTCCTTTGTCAGCATATAGACAGCCTCTCCTATTACCTCAACAAACTTCGTAAAGTCGTAAAAAACAAGCTTGCTGTTTTTAACGTCTTCTAAAGTATATTGAGATTTATACTCTTGAATTTCATTGATGGCTTCAAGAATATGTTCTAATCAGCCTCTATCTTTAACTTTTTCTCTCATAAATCAAGAACTTGTCGTTATTTACTGAGTCTAATGCAAAAGGTAAGAGGCGACTGGCTTCTACCATATCTACCTTACGATGAAGTAAATCTTCTAAATTGAGCATCATGGCAGCAATCTTCATCAATGATACTCGGGAGTTCTGGCGATCATACTCTACAAGAATATCGACATCACTATCCATACTCTCTTCGCCTCTTGAGCATGAACCAAAGAGCCAAGCCTTCTTGATGGGTTGGCTTCCAAAGAATTGCTGAATCTTTGGAATCATATTTTCAACATTCTTACTAATCATAATCGAGTACATTTTTATTGTTTACATGCTGCAAATATAAGGGAAATATCTGAAATAGCCAAGGGATTTCTGGTTTTTAACACATCGGGAGTCCCACAGATTTGGCTTTCCCTTCGGCCGCCGATTTTCAATTCACGGATGAACACAGATTTTTTTGACCTATCGGTCAGATTACGCAGATTTATCCTACTACTATTTCTTATACGCAGATGAGACCTATTCGGTCTAGATTACGCAGATTTATTTTCATAGAGCATACTTCATCTCCACCAAGGCATCCCAACCATCCGCATCGGCTGGTACTGGCTTACCACCTTTAGACACCATTGTCTCGACATATGCCAAAGCTTCTTTGAACTCGGTGGTTTCCGTGAATTTTGGAGTGGATGGCTTGGCAATCGATGCTGCCCCATCATGTATATTACTATTTATCAATACTTTGTTCATAATCCTATCTCCTATCATTAATAATTTACCTGCAAATATAAGGGAAATATCTGAGCTATTTCAGAACGAAAGGAGAGGACGTAATCTGAAGCTTATGCTTTGCCAAGCTCCTATACTGCGGTGAAGTCTTTGATATGCATACCTTGCCGGATGGAATCCAATAATGCAAATGATCGCGCCTGATTTCAGCAAGTTGACATCCCTTATCCTTGAGCCAACTTTCAAGCCATTCTACTTTCTTCAACATCTCTTTGACATTGCTCGTATTCGCAGGATGAACTTCCACAAACCAGGCTTTTTGATCATACCCTATCGCATAATCCCACCTTGAAGCATTCGGATAAAGCCCCTTCGTACAATCGTCAATATCCACACTTCCTAAAAGATGCTGCGGCTTGCTTACTGATACCTTCAAAGAATTACCCTTTAATGCCTGCAAGCCTTTACAATAACCATCCTTCAATTCTACAGTATTATCCACCGCAGACTTAAAGACGTTCGTATCTGATTTTACATCATTCTTCTTCATCTTCTCACATTTCCGGTTCCTGATAATACTTTCCTACTACTTCCGAAGCCTTGCCTGAGAAGGCAGCCAAGCCTCCCCATTCCGCAATCAACTGATTGTTATTTTCAACATCCAAAGAGGAAATGTCGGTAGAGGTTACTCCACCTCCATCTGATGAGAAAAAATATGTCTTCAACTCCTTTTCCTGCAATCCATTCATTACCTGAACGGCTGTAGATTTCTTATCTATATCGAATAATTCACTAAGAGCCTTTTTAAAACGTTCCGCAGGCAAATTCTTGAGAGTCTCAAATACCCAGGCAAACTCCAACAACGTAGGAGAATGAGTGGATACTATTACCTTATATCCCGCCTGCATCAATTCTATGATTTCCCAAATAACGGTCTGGATGGCACGGGGATGCAATCCCATTTCCGGCTCCTCGATGATTACCCACTTGTAATCTTTCTTATTGATTACTGATGTTGGAGGTCCTGAGAGACAATACATTGCCAGCAGAAGAGGCATAAACTCCTTCTGACCTGCACTCCATGTCATAAATGGAAGACTGACATTGTTAATATTCAGCTTCATCTTTCTTTGACCTGAACTTTGGTCAATAACAACTTTTGCGCCATGAAAAACGGATTCGTCTATAGAATCCTTTACCACACCCTTCAGACGATTACGCATCGGGAATATCACATCAGGATTACCTAAACCACTCTGTATGAACACACGCAGTGTTTCACTGAAGTTTTTCAAGACATACGGAGCAGCTCCATCAAACTCCATAAAATTCTTTGGACGACCATCTGATATTCCTAAAATTCGTTGAGCAGGAACATAAAAGACGGATTCCTTGGTATTCTGCTTGCCCTTCGATGGCTTCAATAAATCCGTGATTGCAAATTTCTTATCTGAAACTTCTATTTTTGTATCTCCACTGAACAACGTATGCAATCCCTCTCCAAAATAATAATCCAAGAGAGGTTCCACATCTGTTTTTGACAAAATATAATTATACTTCCGTAATGTCTCGATAATGCTATTCTTATCCATGACTAACTTGAACAGCTCCAAAAACAAGCTTTTTCCACTTGCTTGAGGACCTATCAAGATATTCAAGTCACCTAGACTTACATCTACGGACTTGATGGGACCGAAATTCTCTACCTTCAATTTTGTCATTGCCATTCTGTTATTTTATTCAATTATCCGGCAAAAATACAAATTATTTTTGAGAAATCAAAAAATTTAAGGGACTTTTACGTTATTAGCTTTCTCTTGTCCCACAGATTTGGCTTTACTTCCCGCTGGTCAGTGGGGCCGGAGGACAAATCTCCCTTCGGCCGCCGATTTTCAATTCACGGATTTTCACAGACTTTTACGATCACTTCTTCTTGTTTGTATGTTTGGGTGGGTGTGAAGGGGGTGTATAAGAACTTTTGTATATACATCGTGCGCAAAAGATAAAGAGAAAGGGTATCAGATAGTTATGCCTTCTTTTTAACACACTTTTCACGCTAAAGTTCATTTACCCCCTTCACACTTCACGCTTTGTTTGCTAATCTAAAAATCGATCATTTCGGCGACAAAGGTTCCAGCAACCCGTCAATCAGACGAAGCAGCTCGTCTCTGTGAGCCTCGCCAACCAACGACTCCATCCAACGTATCGCGCCCCAGTAGTCGTCGATGGAAACATCACGGTCCATCGCCTCCAGACTCTTGGTGTACGCATCAGACAGCCGGAACTCCTTGCGGATGGCTGACTTGGTGGAAGCCCAATGCTTCTCCTCCTCAGTAAGACCACCCTCAAAGCGGTCTTCCTTCAGTTCTTCACGCATAGCCCAGAACACGTTGTGGACTAAAAGATTAAAACACTTGTGGGCAGAAATCATGCCCGTCTGTAGTCGTAGGAATCCTTGATTCCCATGACTTCACTTTTGATTTTTTTGAAAAACATTTTAAATAAATTTATGTTATGTTCCAAAATCGGAACTTTTTGATTTCAATGCCAAATTTTATGCTTAGCTTTGCAGCGGAATCTATATGATTCAATTTTAAACAACTTCATATAATTTGCTTAAAAATGACAATAACAGAACAAAAACAAAAACAAGAAATGGTATTACCATCTTTCTTCTATGCTATCGCCTCCAGCGAAAGCAGACAACTCATCAGTCTTGATGAACTGCAGCGAATCATCACCCTCGACGCCATGACCCAGGCTCGTACCGAAGACTACCGCAAGAACATGCGCATCAGCAGCGAGCTCGCTCATCAAACCAAGGTGATGATGCCAGGCATCACTACCTCCGTGCTCATGGACGGACGGGGCAAGGAACTGCGCAACGTGGTGAAGACCACCCAGATGATTGCCGTGGATATCGACAAGATTCCTGCAGAAAAGATGAAGGAGGTCGTACAGAAGGCGGACGCCGACCCTCATACCATGATGAGGTTCATCACCGTGAGCCAACGGGGCCTGCGCATCATCTCCAGATACCTGCCCATAGATGACGACGAGGTGACCGCACTGGAACTTTTCGATGTGATCATACGCAAGGCGATGAGCTATTACAGTAAGTTGCTAGGCGTGCCTGCCGACGAGCAATGCGTAGACATCACCCGGATGTGCGGACTCGCCCACGACCCTACCGCCTACTTCCATTGGGACGCAGAGGCTTTCGGCCTGGACACCCACGACCTGAAGGCGCTCTACACCAAGAAGGCCAACGAGGCGAAATATGCCAAACGTGCCAGCAAGCGCAAGCGAAACAGCCAGAAGATGGTGGCACTGGGCAAGGGGGTTCCCTCGATGGACGAGGCAGCGCAGCACATACTGAACCTACTCGACACGTGGGGCTACAAGTTTGAGAGCGGTGCCCACAACGAGTATGTGCTCCACTTCGGCAAGGTGTGCGTGCGCTATGGCATAGACAAGGAAGAGGCAATGACCTACGCCAAGAGCAACTTCAGTTCCGACTATCCCGATGCTGACAGCGTGATGAAATCATGCTACAAGCACACCGAGAAACTAGGCACCTGGCACTTCTACCGCAAAGGCGAGGGCTTCTCGGGTAAGCCGACCGTCAAGGTAATCAAGCAGTGGCTCTCAATGAGATACGAGTTCCACCACAATGAGGTGACGGGATTTCACGAGGTGCTGAGTCGCGATATAATCAAAGGCAAATACCATAAGTGGACCCGCATCGACGACAACATAGAGAACACCATCTGGACCCAGATGGACGAGATGGGACTCGAAGTGAGCGCCATCAAGCTGCACGCCATCATCAACAGTGACTTCAGCGAACCTTGGGACCCCTTCGACGAATATCTCAGGAGTCTGCCCAAATGGGACGGAAAGACCGACTACATCGACGAGCTTGCCAACCGGGTAACCATCAACTATTGCCCTGGCTACCACCACTCGCAGGAAGAGTTCAGATACTTCTTCAAGAAATGGCTCGTATCGATGGTGGTGGCATGGGTATCACCGAGAGTGGTGAGCCAGACCATCCTGATATTCATCGGGAGGGGTGGCATCAACAAAACCACATTCTTCTATTATATCCTGCCACCTTGCCTGCGCCAGTACTTCATCAACGAGTCAACCGCCAACTATACCGACAAGGACTTCATGGAGGCTTTCTCAAGCAAGGCACTCATATGCCTCGACGAGCTGGAGTCTACCTTCGGCAAGGGGCTGAGCGCCCTCAAGAGCAACGTCACCAAGCTGGTGTTCTCCATCCGCCGCCCCTACGACAAGTATCGTTCGGAACTGCTGCACCGTGGTGCCCTCTGTGGCACCAGCAACAGCATACAGATCATCACCGACGAGGAGAACCGCCGCTACTCGCCCTGGTTCGTAGACAACATCGAGAGTCCTAGGGAGACCCCCATCGACTACCAGCACGTCTATGCCCAGGCTGTAGCTCTGGGACAAGAGGTAACCAATCGGGTGAAGAACCAGGAAGAGGGATGGGTATACTGGCTCACCACCGTCGACATCGACGTGATGAGGGAGCACAACGGCATGTTCATGGTTTCCAACTTCATGGAAGACCAGATACTGCGCTTCTACAAGGTACCGAAATCAGACACCGCCCCTCAATATGTAAAGTTCCGCTATTCATCGGAAATCATGGAGCGCATAGGCGGAAGTCCCGCCCTGAGCCGCAACATGAGTCACCAGAATCTGAGCGCCGTGATGCAGCGACTGGGATTCAAGAAGGTACACCGCGCCAAAGGCAACGGATGGCTCGTGATAGAGAAGAATCCGGGAGAAATCAACACCGAGGCGATCTGCAGTCCAAACGAATGCGCAGAAACGTACCTGAAACCGTACAGAGCCGTAGCTACGGATAGCCAGAATGGTTCTGACCAACAGTAAACTGCATTCTGGCAAGTGCTAACCAGCATTGCCAGCAACGCTAAGTATCATCAAGAGAAACGCTAAGTATTATTACCGCGATTCATAAAAGTCAAAACTATATGAAAATCAAGATATACAAAAAATTCGAGCTTGCCAAGCTCTACTTTCCGGAGCAGTCGAAACACGTGGCACTAAACCACCTGATGCGAATGGTAAACCACTGCCCGCCTCTGCTTGAAGCCTTGCGAAGAGAGGGCTACGAACGGTTGGCGAAGACCTTCACCATGCGCCAGACGCTGCTCATCTATGAGTATCTGGGCGAGCCATAATACTGAGTTTTCCAGTTTTATGCCCCATCGTATCCCTATCTCACCCCTATCGTACAGAAGCCTCTTCTGAAAGTCGTATCTTTGCAACCGTAAACAAGAAACAAGCACTGCGCAGCGCTTTAATACATGAAACACGAACCATAAAACAATTTATTAGCCTTATGATTGAGTACGATTTAAAGAAGAACAACAACAAGAAGAATGAGAAGGCTTACGGCAAATACTACGCCAAGCCCCACATTAGTGAAACTGTAGATCTCGATGAGCTCGCCGACCACATGCATGGTCACAACTCTCCATTCTCAGCCGGGACCATCAAGGGCATCCTCATCGATGCCGTGACCCACATCAAGGAGCTCCTGCTCATGGGCAAGAATGTAAAGCTCGACAACCTCGCCATCTTCTACATCAGCATCAAGAACAAGATGGGTGCAGAGAACGCCGACGACTTCACCGTATCTAAGAACATCGAAGGAGTAAGAATGAAAGCCCGCGCCACGGGCGACTTCCGCTCTGTGAATCTCAACCTCGACGCCAACTTGAAGAAGTATGGTGCTAAGAAAAAGAAGTCTTCGACCACCACCGACACCGAAACAACTACGCCATCGGGAGATACAGGCAAGAGCGAATCTGGCTCTACCACTAACCCAGGCAGCGGTTCGGAAGGCGATGGACTTGAGTAACCGGGATAGCATATCCCCGTTATCTCTTAACGGGGATTGCAAATCCCCTTAACATGTTTTTTTAATATATTGACCGAAAATGACACAAGATCGATTTCCGATGACGATTGGCGGCGAGGAGGTGCTCAATGAGCATCTCCTGCTCGCCTACACAGAGAACGGCGAGATGATGGACTCACCTCTGAGCGTCCGTTTTCTCGTAATCCATTGCTCGGCAACACGTGCCGACCGTAACTACACCGACAAGCAACTGATGCGCGACCACAAGAAGCGTGGATTCCGCACCGTGGGCTACCACTTCTATGTCCACAAGGACGGAAGCATCACGCAGTTCAGAAAGCTGCTGGAGGTGGGCTCACATGCCCGCCCATACAACCGCTGCTCCATCGGCATCTGCTACGAGGGCGGGCTGGATGACGAGGGGCGTCCTGCCGACACCCTTACCCGCGCCCAGTATGACGCAATGTGGAATCTGCTGCGCAAGCTCAAAATCACGTTCCCACAGGCTAAGATAGTGGGGCATCGTGACTTGCCGGGCACCACCCCGAAGGCATGCCCTTGCTTCGATGCAGCGAAAAAATTTCCACTTTAATGCTTAATGTTGAATGTTGAATTTTTAATTTGAACTATGAAGAAAGAAACCATCAAGAAGGTGATCAATTTCATCATCACCGTACTTACCGCCGTAGCTAGCGCATTCTGCGTACAGAGCTGCCAGTAAATTCCCAGTAATCAAACCTTAACCTTAAGTTCTAATTCTACCAGTATTGCCTGAAGATGCCGAGGCGGTGCATGTCGGAACCCACCATGTCGTACATATCGTGCTTCATGAGCCACTTGCATCGCTTCTGCACCTTCTTGCCATACTGCCCATCTATCGAGAACGCATTTCGCTGGAACTTGATGCCCATCAACTTGAGTTTCTCGTAGTCGCGCTTCTCCATATAGAGGTAGCGCTCAGGATGGGCAAGCACGGGCGTGTAGCCCTTGTTCTTGATGCGCTCCAGGAGGGCATGAAAATTCATCGGGGCAGAGAAGATGCTCGTCTCCACCAACAGGAGCTTGCCATCCTCGCCCAGCGGCAACAGATCGTTTGCCTTCAGGCGCTTTTCGAAGAGCGTATCTAGCATATTTTCGGCTGCGAGATGCAGCCGGAGCATTTTTCTGTCAGCAGGGTTTCGCTCGGCGAAGTCCTGCTGATATTGTTTCTGGAAGTCGGCAAATACTTGGCGCAAATGGGTGGTCTCGTTGGGTACGTCTTCCATAATATGAGGCGTAAGCCAGACATCCCTCATGCCTGCGCCTTCGTAAAAGCACAACATTTCCAACGACTTCTTTACCTCTTGAAATCCGTCGTCCACGCCGGGCAGGATGTGGCAGTGCCAGTCGATGCCGCCGGGGAGTCTCTCTGATGGTGCTTTCTTGCTTGCCGTCGGATTGCAAATCCAACGGAACGCCTCACGGAATATATACATATTTTTCTATTCTTTCATCCAATTTTCTACTTTCCTATTTTTGCATCCCCATTCTTGTCGGAGCCGTAGTGGTAGCCGTAGCCATAGCCATAGTGGTAGCCATAGCGATAGTAGTGGCCGTAGCGGCCGCCCTGAGCCTTGGTTCCGTTCAGAATGAGCGACATATTCTTGAATTTCTTGTCCTTGTAGAACTGCTCGATGTCGCCCAGCATGCTGCGCTCCATCAAGCCGCTGCGAACCACGAAGATGGTGCGGTCGGCATATTTCTCGATAATCTGGGTATCGGCTACAATCTCTACAGGAGGACAGTCGATGAAGATATAGTCATACTCCTTACGGAGCTGATTGATAAGCGATTCCAAACGTTCGCTGAAGAGAAGCTCCGTTGGGTTTGGAGGCATGGTACCGATAGGCAGGATGTCGAAATCCTTCACCAGTCCGTTCTCCTCACCATGGCAGATGATGCCCTTCAGGTCGTCGGTTCTGCCATTGAGGTAATCACTCAAGCCCTCGGCAGGATTGCCTACGAGCATAGAGGTGGAACCATGGCGGAGGTCACCGTCGATGACGAGCACCTTCTTCTCCTTGATAGCGAGCGACATGGCGATGTTGGTAGCCAGATAGCTCTTGCCGGAACCCGGATTAAAGGAAGTGATGACGATGACGTTCTTTTCAGGATGCGCTCCGATGGTGAACTCGAAGTTGGTACGCAATACGCGGAATGCCTCGTTCACGATGTCGCGCTTGCCAGCCTTCACCACAATCTGACGCACCTCCTTCGGCTTCTTCCAGAACAGAATGAGCTGCTTCAGGGTTGGACGATTCTTGCGGCTGATATAGAACGGAATCTCGCCCAGGAATGGGATGGTTACGTTCTTCAGATCCTTGCGGCCACGCACGGTGGTGTTCATGTTTTCACGCACGAAGATGATGACCACAGGGATGAGGAAGCCCAGTGCGAATGCCACCAGCAGGATGTTGCGGCGCACAGGAGCCACAGGCAGGTTGCTGCCTGTAGGAGGAGTGATAACACGGGTGTTATAGGCGGTAAAAGCCTTGGAGAGCTCGTTTTCCTCACGCTTCTGGAGGAGGAAGAGATAGAGCGCCTCCTTTACCTTCTGCTGACGGCCTACGGTCTGCAGATACTTAGCCTGGTTAGGGTTGCTGGCAATCTGCGAGGTGGTATGCGCCTCGTTAGCCTGCAGGGTGCCCAGCTGGGTGCGGAGGGTTACCACGAAGTTGTCGATACTTGCCGTAATACTTCTGCGCATGGCATTCAGGTTCTGGTCGTAATCGGCAACCAATGGGTTCTGTTCGCTGGAGTTTGCCACAATGTTGTTGCGCTCCAACAGGGTCTTATTGTATTCAGCAATCTGCTGCTCGATGCCCGGACTGTCGATACCGGTATTGGATGGCAACACCTGGTTCTTGCTCACTCTGCCTACGAGACTGCTGCGGATATACTGTGCGATGGAGAGGCGTGAGTTGAGATCCATGATCTGCTTGCTCAAATCGCTGCTCTTCTGCATATACTGCTGAGCTGCAGTCTCTACATCAGGCAACAGGTTGGCACTCTTGAAGGAAGAGATATCCTTATCCACATCGCCCAGCTCATGCTCGATAACGCCGAGGCGCTCGGTGATGAAACGGGAGGTGGAAACGGTCATCTGGTTCTTGTCGTCGAGCCAGTTCTTGCGGTATACGGCGATGATGGTGTTGAGGATATCCTCGGCACGCTTGGTCTGTACATCCGTATAGGTAAGATTTACGATGGTAGTCTTCTCCTCGTTCAATCCCACCGTGAGCGAGCCCAAGATGCGATTGGTCATGGAATAGAGGTCGGTATGGCTTACGTAGAGTGCCGGTGCATCGCCACCCTTGATAAAGGCAGCGTATGACGGTGCAGCCTCCAGCTTCACCTTACCCAATGGAGTCTGAACCAGTTTGCCCAACTTACCTGTGACGGTCTTGTTGGTCTCCACAGGAGTTCCATTAGAAGAGGTACCCTTGAAATCAGTGAGTTCAAACTTATCTCCGCCCTTCAGGTAAACGGTCATCGAACCATAGTGTTCTTCGCCGATGGTGAGGAACTGCACGGTGACAGGGAGGTCGTTGCCATAGAGCACATTGCGGTGGAATCGTCCGTCAACAGCGTAATCTACATTGAGTTTCAGCTGCTTTCCTACTTCCAGAAGAACGGAAGGCGACTTGATGGCAATGAGTTCGTTATTAACGTTCGACTTGGTGCCTCCCAATCCCATATCAGAGAACATCGACTCCACATCATTATTGATGGAACTACCTTTGCTTTCATCCTTGATAAGCAGGGAAGCCGTGCGCTGGTATACATTCGGTGTAGAGAGCAGATAATAGCCGGCTGCTCCCATCGTAACGAACAGGGAGAGCACGAACCATTTCCATCTGGCTAAACAGAGATAAAAGAGGTCTTGCAGGCGGAGGAAATCATCCCCCTGGTTGCGGCGAAGCATCGGATTTGGAGCACCCTGATTATTCGCCGGATTTGAATTCTGTATCATCTATAATTTATAAACTATAAACTATTAATTATCAATTATTAATTAACCTTGAGGAAGGTGAGGATGGCAACGGCGAGTGAAGATACGCTCAGCCAGAAGCCCGTAGACTGGATGGTGTTTCCATTGACGGTAGAAGTACGCTTCTTGGTATCGTTAGGCGAAACATACACCACGTCGTTCTGCTGCAGGTAATATACAGGCGAGCTGAACACATCCTTGCCCGAGCAGAGGTTGATCTTATAAATCTTCTGATGGCCGTTTTCCTGACGAAGCACCATCACGTCGTCGCGCACACCGGTGATGGTCAGGTCGCCGGCATTGCTGATGGCATCGAGGATGGTAACCTTCTCGTCTTCGATGGCAAACTGTCCAGGATGGTTTACCTCTCCCATCACGGAGTAATGGAGATTGCTCAAGCCCACGGTAACCACAGGGTCCTTGACCAGGCTTGCGTCTATCAACGCTTTCTTGATTTTCTCAGCCACCTGCTCACGCGACAGGTTTGCCACATGAACGGTTCCCAACACAGGGAAATCGATGTTGCCCTTGCTGTCTACCGTATAATAATAGGCATCCTTGACGACGGTCGACGTGGTGGCGGTTCCCGTAAGGTTGAAGAGCTGTGAGATCTGTGGATCCTTGCTCTTCACGCCGATGTAGAGTTTATCTGTTGGCTTGGCGGTGATCACCGCACTTTTCAGATTGATTAGCGTGTCAGGATTTTGGTTAAAATCCTGGAAATAAGCTATTTGTTGTGGGGCTCCACAAGCTGACAGGACAAGAAGTCCCGTACAAAAAGCTCCAGAAAGCAATGAATTACGATATTTCATATGATTTTATATTTTTTCTAGAAAACATCTTGGTATATAGGTGGTGGCGACAGCACAGACCCCGTCTATCGACACGATGAGGCGATGGTCGCCATTGATGCGCTTGATTTCGCCCTCCAGACCTTTGAACCTGCCGTCGATGACCCTGACACGTTCACCTTTCTTCCAGTTGAAGGCTCCATCCTCGAAATATTCCAGCCCCTCCTGATCGCCCGACGATACCATCATGAACATCTGCATCTGTCGCTTGGGAATGGCGATGGGCTGTGGGTCGAAGTCCACCAGCTGGCGATATAGCCTTGCCTTGCCACACAGTTCCCGCTCCAGGCATAGCGCCTGTCGCTTGTTGCTGCGCATGAAGAAAAGCGAGGGTATGAGTGGGCGCTCCACCACAATCTTCTTGCCTTGGCTGTTTACATGTCTCTCTTTTACGAAAGGGGCGTAATATTCCATCACATCGCCCATCATGTCTTCGGGGAATGTGTTTTTCATCTGGTCAGGATCCTTAAGCGCGTTGTTGAACAGGTTGAACAAGTCTCGGCAAAGCGCCACTTTGTTCATGAACACGCGCATGGCATACCATGATGCCTCTGTCTCAGCTGGTTCGCCAAGAGTCTCGGCTTGTATGCTTAGAGAATGATTGATATCTTTTATTGAATTGTCCATTCTTTCATTTTAAGTATTCTTATACAGACACATTTTCTCTTCCCCCTTATGTCGAAACGAGTCGTCACAAGCAGCAAGGAGATTGAGACAGTATACTTCTCGTAAAGCTTCTGTCGTTCGGAGCAACCCTGATCCAGGCGATGCTGTACCCGCAATCCCATTTGGGTAACTAAGCCTCATATTTTCTGGTTTAGTTCTCAAATGCGCCGCAAAGTTAACAAAAAAAAAAAAAAATGAAAGAATGTTAGCGCAATTTTAGATAAAATTAGTTTTTTAAGTCGTTTTCTTAATATTAGTTAATTTTGCTATTTTATTTGCATACAAAACATAAAATCGGGGTAAATCTCTTTCAATAAGTGATTTACCCCGATTAAACATTATACAGATGGAAGGAAACTTAGTTGTTTACGCTACCTCCCACAATATCAAGCAATTCATTGGTAATGGCCTGTTGACGACTCTTGTTGTACTGCAAGTTGAGTTCGCGCAAGAGTTCATCGGCATTATCCGTAGCGGTCTGCATGGCCACCATTCTGGCAGCATGCTCACTCGCCTGGCTATCCAGCAACGCTGTATAAATCATCAGACGAAGCTGCTTAGGAATCAAGACTCCCAAAACAGTCTCCAAGTCTGGCTCTACAATGAAGTCATCATTCAGAGGTTTTGCCTCAGAACTCTGGCGTCCGTCAGCTTCAGCCTGCTTTTGGCGCAGATATTCCTGAGCCTTTGCCGTAGCCACATTAGAGGTAAGGTCACGATCGTTGTCCACTCCTATCGACTCAGTGCTGAGGTCAATAGGCAAGAAAGTCTTGCGGGTCAGAATCTGTGAACCGGCACTCTTAAAGTGATGATAAATCATCTCCACCTTATCGAGCTCACCAGCAGCATACTGCCTGGCAAGTGAATAGGCGATATCTGCACAGGCGCTGGCACGAGGATGATCGGCAAGATCATTAAAGTTACCGCCAATCTTCAAACCCAGTTTCTGTGCCTTCTCTGCCACTTTTCGTCCGATAGGATATACCGTGATGTCGTCAATGCCTTGAGTCTTATACTCGTCCACCGCATGCATCATCATCTTGATAACGTTGGAATTGAATCCACCACACAAGCTGCTGTTAGAACTGTATACCACAAGAGCTACACGCTTGGTCTCCTTGTGCTCCAACTGCAACGGATGGTCGACATTCGGAGTACTTACCAGGAAACTCTTGAGGATATGTTCCAGCATATTTCCATAAGGCAGCATATTCTGGATAGCTACCTGAGCATGATGCAACTTACTGGAAGCCACCATCTTCATCGCACTCGTAATCTTACGGGTACTGTTAACGCTGGCTATGCGAGTTTTAATCTCTTTTAATGACGGCATAGGCTATTACGCTTTATATTGTCCTGCAACATTAGCCATGGTCTCCTCGACTGCCTTAATGGCATCATCGGTGAGTTTACCATCGCCCAAAGTCTCAATCACATCAGCGTGCTGGCTGCGCATTGCATCGAGGAACAGATCCTGACAGTCGCGAACCTTATCCATTGGCACGTCGTGCATCAATCCGTGAACACCACAATAGAGAATAGCTACCTGCTCGCCTACCGGCATTGGGCGGTACTGAGGCTGAACCAGCAACTGGTCGTTCTTACGGCCACGGTCCAGAGTCATCGCTGTTACGGCATCCATATCGCTAGAGAACTTAGAGAAGGCCTCCAGCTCACGATACTGAGCCATATCAATCTTCAGTGTACCAGCCACCTTCTTCATACTCTTAATCTGGGCAGAACCACCTACACGGGATACGGAGATACCTACGTTGATAGCTGGACGGAAGCCCTGGTTGAAGAGGTCGGTCTCAAGGAAGATCTGACCGTCGGTGATAGAAATCACGTTGGTTGGGATGTATGCTGATACGTCACCAGCCTGTGTTTCAATGATAGGAAGGGCTGTCAAAGAACCACCACCCTTTACGTGACCCTTCATGCACTCTGGAAGGTCGTTCATCTGCTCGGCTACCTCCTGCTGGTCGTTGATACGAGCGGCACGCTCCAACAGACGAGAGTGGAGATAGAACACATCACCAGGATAAGCCTCACGTCCGGATGGACGGCGGAGAATCAGAGATACCTCACGGTAAGCCACAGCCTGCTTACTCAAGTCATCGTATACGACGAGAGCTGAGTAACCGCGGTCGCGGAAGTACTCACCGATAGCTGCACCGGCAAATGGTGCGTAATACTGCATGGCTGCAGGATCGGCAGCGGTAGCACTTACGATGATGGTATATGGCAGGGCGCCATGCTCCTTGAGGTTCTGTACCAATGCTGCAACGGTAGATGCTTTCTGACCGATAGCTACATAGATACAATATACTGGCTTGCCAGCCTCATAGAAACTCTTCTGGTTGATGATGGTATCCACTGCGATGGCAGTCTTACCGGTCTGACGGTCACCGATGATCAACTCACGCTGTCCACGACCGATAGGAATCATAGAGTCTACCGCCTTCAAACCAGTCTGAAGAGGTTCCTTTACTGGCTGACGATAGATTACGCCAGGTGCCTTACGATCCAAAGGCATCTCGAAAGAATCGGTGAGGTCGATGTCACCAAGACCATCAATAGCCTGACCCAGAGGGTTTACGACACGTCCGAGGAAGTTGTCGTTTACACGGATAGAAGCGATACGGTGTGTACGCTTCACGCTCTGTCCCTCCTTGATGCCAGCTGTAGGACCTAAGAGGACACAACCTACATTGTCTTCCTCCAAGTTCATGACGATAGCCATGGTTCCGTTCTCAAACTCAAGAAGTTCATTAGCCTCGGCATTACGCAGACCATAGATACGAGCCACGCCATCGCTGACGGTAAGCACGGTACCCACCTCGTCAAACTGCTGAGAGCCATTAACCTCCTGGAGCTGCTGCTGAAGAACCTCAGACACCTCACTTGGTTTAATTTTATCTGACATTGTTTATTTACTTTAATTATTTTTACTTTTTGAGCTGTGTCAGAATGTTGTTGAGCTTAGTCTTTACGCTCGCATCCATTCTGTAAGTATCATACTCAAGGATGAAACCACCAATCAGTTCAGGGTTCACCTCGGTCTTGAACTCCACAGTACCTTTCGTTCTCTGCTCCACCATCTTGCGCATCTTATCCTCAGTAGAGGCGTCAACGGCAGTGGCGGTGATCAGCTTACCGCGGATGATGTTCTTCTGTTTCCTGTAAAGAGTGATATACGAAGCAGCCATGAATTGCAGGGTGCTCTCCCTATCCTCTTTCAAGACGAGAGCGATAAACTTCTTGCTCAGTTCCGTAGGCTCTTTGCCCAGGGCTGTGATGAGAAGTGCCTCTTTCTTGTCTTTAGAAAGCATAGGGTTGTCTATCGTAAATCTCAGTTCAGGCACGTCGATGTAGCTCTTAAAGAGCGTCTGCATCTCCTGGTAGACCTGATCTTCGAGCTTCATGCCGAGTGCAGCCTTGATGAGGGCACGGGCATAACGCACCGATATTACACCTATATCCATAAGCTTTACTATTTGTTGTCAGAAGAAACCTCGTCCAGCAGTCGATTTATCATATCCATCTGTGCCTTGTCATCAGAGAGCTTAGCCTTGAGCACCTTCTCTGCAATCTGAACAGAGAGTTCGGCTACCTGGCCTCGGATTTCACGAATGGCGTTCTGCTTCTCGGTCTCAATCTGCTTCTTGGCATCAGAGAGGAGACGTGCGCCTTCTTCGCGTGCTTTATCCTGTGCTTTCTCTACAATGGCATCGCGGGTTTCGGCAGCCTCCTTGAGGAGGGCAGCCTGCTTCTCGCGAGCTTCCTGCAAGATGGATTCACCTTCTTTTTGGATATTGGCAAGCTTCTCGTTGGCTTCGTGAGCCTTCTTCAGACTATCATCAATGAAAGCCTTACGTTCGTTCACCATCTTAATGATGGCTGGGAATCCAGCCTTCCAAAGAATGATGAAGACGATGATGAAGACCAGCGTCATCCAGAAGAGCAAACCGCTATCAGGAATTAATAAATCCATATATACTGGTTAAAGTTTTACTTAAACGTTTTGTTTTAACTAACTCTAGAATCATCTCTATCATGCCCCGGAAAGACATCAGGCTGATGCCTGAGACTTCCTTTTATCGGGGCAGATGATAGTGACAGATGAGATGATTACATAACGATTGCCAGGATGGCGATGATGACAGCGAAGAACGCAACACCCTCAACCAACGCAGCTGCAATAATCATAGAAGAACGGAGGTCGCCCATCTTCTCTGGCTGACGAGCCATAGCGTCCATAGCCTGGCCACCAATGCGACCGATACCAATACCTGCGCCAATAGCGGCCAAACCTGCACCTACTGCGGCACCCAACTTTGCAATCTCTG